>Ga0209188_1000750_pt1 | contig 29572 bp, 37 predicted proteins | sample C_130625_EF_Meta_FD_187307 | JGI IMG/M metagenome (GOLD analysis project Ga0209188, IMG submission 187307) | Freshwater microbial communities from Lake Croche, Canada to study carbon cycling - C_130625_EF_MetaG (SPAdes) (version 2) | ecosystem: Environmental > Aquatic > Freshwater > Lake... | reverse complement strand
GTATCGCTAACAGTGATATTGGCTGCAGTACCTAGCTTTGCAATGACTGCAGTATCAGCGGTGACTTGGGCTGCAGTTAAGGTAATTACCTTGCTATCAGAAACTACAATGCTTGAAATATAGCCATTATTGACATTTAAAGCATCGATATTGCTAGCGATACTAGCTGCGGTATCACTCACAGCCACTTTAGAAAGCAATGCCACCACTGCAGAATCATCACTAACTTGGCTTGCACTTAATGTGACAGTACCGCCAGTAGCAGTAATCGCATTGATGCTACCGATATTGCTTTGCAATGAGCTGATGTGTGCGGCAATATTTGTCGCGGAATCACTGATATTGACAGTGACTAGTTTAGCCACAATTGCGGAATCAGCACCAACTTGAGTTGCATCCAGGGTAACTAAGCTACCGTCAGTGGTAGAAATATTTGAAATCTGATCAATCTTGGCATTCAAACTGTCGATATTGCTGGCAATACTGCTAGCGCTATCGCTGATGTCGACTTTACCCAGCAATGTGACAACATCAGTATCAGCCAGTGCCTGAGAAGCAGATAAGGTAACTGTGTTGCTATCAGAAGCGGTGATACTAGAGATGCTAGTGTGATTGCTTTGCAAGCTATCGATATTGATGGCGATATTAGCAGCAGTATCGCTAACGGCCACATTCGAGAGTTTGGCTACAACACCAGCATCATTGGTAACTTGCGTGGCCGATAAAGTAACAGTCCCACTCGTAACATTGATCGTACCAATGCTGTTGATATTGCTTTGTAAGTTATCAATACTTGAGGCGACCTTAGATGCAGTATCGCTAATATTGACTTTGCCGAGTTTAGTGACCACATCTGTATCAGCGGAAAACTGAGTTGCAGTTAAGGTGACAGTGCCACTAGGACTTACCGTTAAGGTATCGATGTTAGCAATATTGGTATTGATCGCATTGATGTTAGAGGCAATGCTCGCTGCGCTATCACTTACGGTGATATTCGCTACCGCTCCGAGCTTAGCCAATACTGCAGAGTTGGTCGTAACCTGAGAAGCAGTGAAAGTAACCGCAGCTGAGTTGGTTACCGATATGGATTGAATGTATTTGATGCCAGTATTGAGGTCAGTGAGTTTGCTTTGAACTTCACTTGCAGTTCCAGAAACTGTAACTCCTGGATTAGTACCAATCTTCGCTAAGATGCCTGCATCACTAGACACTTGTGATGGAGAAAAATTAACGGTCCCAGATGTAACCGTAATGGTTTTAATGAGGGAGAGCTTTGCTTGTAACTCATTTAATCTAAGGGAGATATTTTCTGCTGTATCTGTCAACGTGTAGTTGCCAGCAGTTGCATTCAAGACGTCACTTACCGTGCCCTTGGTAGTTTGGGCAGCCAAATTTGCAACTTTTTGTTGCGCAGCAGTAAGCGTGGCCATTACGACGTCCTGTAAAATAAAGAATAACCTTTGGGCAACAAAAGGCGCATCTTCGCTAAATTAATGAATAGATTCTAACTATTCTGTTGTAAATTACCCCCCTCCCCCCTACCTTTTTGCTTGCTACAAAGCAACTAACAGAATTGGTATTTAAATACTAGAATTACTTGATTTCGGGATTGCAAAATACTGGTTCTCGATCTTTTCTATTGCTGTGCAGCATATTTGAGGAGCCAAAACAGAGAGAAAGATTCCCTCGTAAAAAGGTGCTTTTTACATAAAATCAGGTTCTAAGCGAATGTGATGCAATATACATCCTAAAATTACCCATTTTTACCCAAGCCTTACTCTTACCAGCACCCACAGCCCCAACCCCCGCCCCCCCCCTCATCAATACCCCCATAACTCCCATAAGCGGTCTATCCATTGTCAAAAAAAGGCTTTAACTTAATCGGCTATGCCACTTCGCCACTGGGCCTAGGGGAAGATTTACGCTCTTTTGCGGCTATGCTCGATTACCTGGATATCCCGTTTTCGGTGATTGATCTACCCACTGAGTCCCAAAAGCAAGTGGCGGTGGACTGGAAAAACCTCTCTCAGGAGGATTTTGAGGTTAGCGTGTTCTTCATGTCGGCCAGAACCTGTCTGGAGCTCGAAAAACACCACCCCACCCTGTTTAGCACCCCAAAACTCAAAATTGGCTACTTTCTTTGGGAACTACCCGATTTTCCAGAAAAGCAGGTCAAGGCATTGCGCCTGGTAGATCACATCTGGTGTCCCACTAAGTTTGTGCAGTCCACTTTCTTTAATAAGACCAAGAAACTCATTCTCTCAATCCCTTTGCCGGTGATTCATCATTCGACCGCAAAAGTAGACTTTAGAGAACAACTGAAGATTCCAAAAGAGGCATTCGTTGCCCTTTTTATATTTGATATTCACTCAACCTTAAATCGCAAAAATCCTCAAGCAGCTGTGGCGGCATTTTTAGCGGCGGCCCAAGAAGATCCTGATTTGTATTTGGTTTTAAAGATTAATCGCGCCAAAGGTCTGAGGCTCTCAGATCATCCCTGGCTTCCTAAACACCCGCGCATCAAGTACGTTACCGATGCCCTCTCCCCCAATGAATTAGCCGACCTCTACACATCAGCTAATTGCTATCTATCCCTGCATCGCAGTGAAGGCTTTGGACGCACACTCGTCGAAGCCATGCAACATGGTTTAACAGTGATTAGTACAGACTTTTCTGGGCCGGCAGATTTTCTCAATAGCAAGAATGCCTTGATCGTAGGCTGGGATAAGAAGATTGTGAACAAAGGTGATTACCCAGATTGCGATGCCTCTTGGTGGGCCGAGCCCTCTATCAGTGAAGCGGCGGTACAGTTACAAAAAGCCAAAACACTTAAGAGTAGACACTCTAAAAATGCGAAAGCGACTGGCGCCCTATTTTCGGTGGAAGCACTCGCATCAAAATACAAACCGATTTTGAAGAGTTATTTGAGGTAATGAAGTAAAGAGGAGGCGCTACTTCTGAAACGATGTGGATCAGTAGCAGTTTTTATTGATTGACTGAGTAAAAACGCACTCCATAGCTAATCAAGGCTACCCACATAAAACCCAAAAAGAGTAAGCCTCTTACGGCACTAGGTGCAAAAGAGTCTTTGCGCAAGTAACTTAGCGTTTTAGAGGAACGCCATATTAAGTACGCTAAACACAAAAACCATAAAACCCATTCAAGCATATTATTTTCTTTTGGAGTAGAACAAAATGATTTGGCGTATCGTAATTAGACGCTTGAATCAATAAACGGCGTCGTGATCACCAACATTGATTAAAACGATCTCGCTTTCAGTGATGATCATTTCAATGGTGACGCGGTATTTCAAGTTAATGGAAATGCTTTGCAAGCCATCCAGTCTTCCTGACAAGCCGTGTAGGCGCAGTGAGGGGTGATGCGGATTGAGCTCTAATAACTCCAATGTTTTGGCGTATTGATCCTCTACATCTGGGTGTCTCTTTAAAAACTTAGCAGCGCGTTTGTTGTATTGCTCAGTGAAGATTAACTGCCAAGTCATTCTGCAGATTGATTGATTTGCTTAAGACGCTTGATGTGATGTGCCACGGTTTCTTTAACAAAGCGTCCGCCAGCTAAATCCGTTCTGGATTCAGCCAATGCAGCCTCAAGTTCGCATTCACGCAGATACTGATATTGCTGATCGCTCATCACCACATACTTCACCTGTCCACGCACAGAGACAGGCGCCTCCAACTGACCCAGCAAGGCGTCCTCAATGGCTTTGATGCCTTTGGTCTTTAAGTCATTCGCTACAATAGTGCCCATGATCAGCTCCTAATTAGTACTATTAATAGTATTTTACATAGTTTGATATAAAGATACAACCGTAATGTAAAAGCAGCACAAGCCCCCAATTAACTAAGCCAAAACACAGTTTCATTCATATTTCAAAGTCTTGGCCACTACTAGCTCAGTTCGTAGAGCAGAGGATTGAGTCCTTACGGTTGCATTTTTAAGTGCCAGATGAAATAGAAGCGCAAGAACGCTCTGAGGCCAAGCAAGTCAATTTGACGCTTTCTAAATATCTAGCCCGGCTATAGTTCAAGACACTTAGCAATAGACTTGACTATAAAACCAGCAGAATTTATCTATAATCGACTGATTTGCATCGATTTATTCATCTTTTACTGTAGTAAATTATCTATCGATGCATATACATCTTTTATTTCAAATTTACATTCTTTTGTGTAATAATCGATGCTAATGCATCTTTTATAAGGGGATTTAATGAATATCACAATAAGGAAACCTCAGGATTTAGGATTGCTGATCAGAGCAACCCGCAAGCATCAAAAATTACGTTTGGATGATGTTGCAGGCAGTGCTGGCTTAGGACCTGTCTTTGTGCGAGAGGTTGAGCGAGGAAAAGAATCCGTTCAATTTGGCCGTGTAATGAAACTCTTGCAAGAGCTAGGTATTGAGCTAAACGCTAATGTAACGGATGAGGTTTTGACCAATTTTAAAAAATTGCAGGCAGATGGGGTTAAGCCATTGCCACCCAAGCGTCCTTTCTCCATGAAAAAGGTCGAAGCAGTATGAGTGGACGTTTTCTGGATATATTCATTAATGATGTGAAGCTTGGTCAATTAGTTGAGCAGAATAATCTGTGGGGTTTTGAGTATGCCCAAAGTTGGATAAATTCACCTGATGCGTTTGATTTATCTCCAACCCTATCAAGGGCGCAACTGATCCATCAGGATGGAGCCAGTAATCGGCCAGTGCAATGGTATTTTGATAACCTGCTCCCCGAAGAAAATATGCGCACCATCTTGGCACGCGAGGCGAAGATACCTAGCGAAGATACATTTGGACTGCTGGCATATTTTGGTCGCGAATCTGCTGGTTCACTAGTATGCATCTTGCCCGAAGAATCAATGCCGCAAGAGCAGGGCCTAGTTTCCTTGGGCTATTCTGAGTTAAGTGAGCGCATCAGGAATTTGCCACATGCCTCCATTTTACAAAATGCTCCTAAGAAAATGTCTTTGGCTGGGGCGCAGCATAAGCTCTTGGTGGTGCTTCGGGGCGAGGCATTGTTTGAGCCCGTCGAGAACACGCCATCAACACACATCTTGAAACCCAATCACCAAGACCCGGCTTACTCGGCATCCGTGATGAATGAATATTTCACGATGAAGTTGGCTCGGGCAGTGGGCTTGGATGTGCCCAATGTGCATCATCTTTATGTGCCGCAGCCAGTTTATGTGATTGAGCGTTTTGATCGTGTTATCTCAGAGTTAAACCCAACTAAGCGATTGCATATTATTGATAGCTGTCAGTTATTGAATAAATCACGAGAATTTAAATACTACGGCGCCAATTTAAGCGCCCTTGCGCTAGCGCTTAACTATTGTCGGTATAAGACGGTTGCTCGATTAGCCTTGTATCGTTGGCTGGTATTTAATTTGCTCGTTGGCAATGGGGATAATCATTTAAAAAATCTCTCTTTCCTGGTCGATGCATCCGGAATCAACATCGGTAAATCGTACGATCTCTTATCAACTGCAGTCTATGACACACGTACTTTTGCTAATGAGAAAGCAGCTTGGCCCAACACACCATTAGCATTACCGATAGGTAAGTCGGCTACTTTTTCTGCAGTGACAAGAGATGATGTTCTAGACGCTGGGCTTACCTTAGGTCTTAGCCGGAAAACAGCTGAACGCGAGCTTCATCGTCTGCTAGTGGAAGTTCTTCCGGCCGCTGATCGCCTACTTGAGGAGTGTGAAAAAGAATTTGAAAAGTTTGAATTGCAATATCCAGGTGATCCATCAGTAGGAACGACACTTGCAAGTGAGCGGCAGGTATTAAGAGTCATTCGTCATACAATATTGGCTGAAATGGTGAATAAATTACAAGCTTAGGGTAAGGCGTCTTTTAGACTGAGCGTGCCCGAAGAAAATCTAGGCCATAGGAACAGTTAACCGGCAATCAAGGCTTAATAAATTAGCACTCGATGTTCGTCGATGACTTTTTTGAATTCATCAGAAATGCAAAACCAATCAACGATATCAACCTTATAGGGCAAATCAGAACTGGAAAATGCATCGCCTAAGTCTGCCATCTCACCTAGAGATAAAGCTGGCTGTCCTAGTAAACTCCCAACTAGCACAATATCCAAATCTGAAAACGGTTTTGCAGTAAATTTCGCCCTGGATCCAAAAGCCCAGACCTCTAACTTGGGAACGAGTTGACGGAGAATGTTTTGGATAATTCCCCACTCAGCATTAGTCACTGCAATGGGCGGATCAAACTCAGGCATTGCGTTTTTGTAATACTTGAAGAAGCGCTTTAGCTTCTAAGATAAATTCAGGGATTACAGAGACCACTTCCAGGGCAATATCTTCATCATACGTATAACTACTTTTTGCCCGCATCTCACGAAATATCTTCCATTTATTCCAATCACTTAAAAGCAAATCTTGTTCATTTGCGCTGCGGATGAGATCGGAAAATGGCATCGCATCGTATATATCCGGGTTAGGCGAAACCGCCTCAAGATGACGCTTGAGTGTTTTATGACTGACTTCATAAGTAAATTCATAACGCTGAATTAAGCCATCCCGAATTAGAGTATCACCAGTATCTTTTTGATACCGTGCATAGCCCTCTTCAAGTCTGCCTAGAACGTTTTGAAAGCGGATTAGGGAAGTTTTGACGGTGGCCACATTAAAGTAATTCATTCAGATATGACTATACATGTGGTTACTTTAGCGCTTGCTGAGCCAATTGCTATCTGAATAACTGGCAACCTTGGATTGGAATGATTGGGCAACCGTTATGGGACGCGCAATGAAGCCTATTCCATTGAAATAAATTAAATACCTAACCAGCATTAGGATAAGTCATAGCATGGTCAAAAAATGCCCTTATCTCCTACAGGGAAACTCTTCTCAGGGTGCGTTATAACGCTGGCAAATTTGACAATAATGGCGTTGAAGTTGAGTACCCTGCCGTAGATGAATTGCGCCCTCTCTACAGCAAGAGTCAGAATTGGCAGAACATAACGATTAGGGTTACAACCACTACGGCTACGGATCCAATTGCTTGAACCCAGGAGGCATATTCAGCGGGGTTTTCTGGCCATATAGTCATTATTAGATCTTCCCATCTTTGGCCAATTCGGGCAATATCTCCCAGCCCTATTCCATCAAGCCTCGTTAGATAGAGGATCGCGTAAAGCGTGATCAAGAGATAGCAAGACTTAAGCGTAATTCATGGGCAAAAGTAAAGAAAGTCCTTTTTTAAAGGGCTAATTCTTATATTGTTATAAATAAACACCCTAATAGATAGGGTAATAGATATCTGTAAAATCCTAAGTAACAACACCCCCCAAGCCTCTTAACAATGCTCACCCCCGGGGGTTTTTTACTTATGAGATATCAAAAACCATCAACCACAATTCAAGAGCAGATTGCGATTATGCGAAATCGTGGCTTGATTGTTTCTGATGAGGGTTATGCAAAGCAGCATCTAGAATTTATTGGTTACTTTAGATTGGCGGGGTATGCATTGCCACAAATGCACGCGCCAATCATACAAGACCTGCTAATTGCAGATGGGGCAACCTAATGTCGTAGAACTCAACCTACTTCTCTTGCCATCATGGATATGCAAACTTTTCTAGAATTAATTGATATCTGAATTTATAAATTCCGCATAAGCCTTAACTAAGCCCTGCTCCAAGCCAACTTGCGCACTCCAGCCCAGATTATTTAAACGCTCTGAACTCATCCACTTGCGTGGCGAGCCATCTGGCTTACTAGGATCGAAACTCACTTTTCCTTGATAGCCAGTTGCTTTTGCTACAGCTATTGCTAATTCAGCAATGGTGACATCAGAACCATAGCCAACATTAAGATGACTTTGCATCGGCTCTGTTTGACTATCGTAAGTTTGCTTATCTAAATGCATCACAAACACTGAGGCAGCAGCCATATCGTCCACATACAGAAACTCGCGCTTAGGGGTTCCCGTTCCCCAGATCACTACCTCAGGGGCATTAGCAAGCTTTGCCTCATGAAACCTTCTAATCAAGGCAGGGATCACATGACTGTTTTCTGGATGGTAGTTATCACCTGGGCCATAAAGATTGGTAGGCATGACTGATCGATAATCAACCCCATGGCTCTGGCCATATTGACGGTTATAACTCTCACACATCTTGATGCCCGCAATCTTGGCAATCGCATAAGGCTCGTTAGTTGGCTCTAACTTTCCGGTGAGCAATGCATCTTCACTCATCGGTTGTGGAGCTAGCTTTGGGTAAATGCAGCTTGAGCCCAAGAATAGGAGTTTTTTAACGCCATTAAGGAATGCCTGATGAATAACATTGTTTTGCACCATTAAGTTGTCATAGATAAACTCAGCTGGATAGGTGTTGTTCGCATGAATCCCCCCTACCCTAGCTGCGGCTAAATACACTTGATCAGGCTTTTCAGTTTCAAAGAAAGTGGCTACTGCTGCTTGATTGGTGAGATCGAGCTCGCTATGAGTACGAGTCACAATATTCTTAAAGCCTTTAGCTTGTAGGTTGCGCACGATAGCTGAGCCAACCATACCGCGGTGACCAGCTACATAGATCTTTTGATTTGTGTCATTACTCACGAGAAGAATCTTTTCTGTCTTAAGAATTTTCAATCGATACTGCTACGGAGAAACCATTTTTTTTCAAGAGCGCTACTTTATTGGCTCCAATAAGATCATTTGCCACCATCTCTACAATCATTTCATCGAGAGTGATTTCTGGTACCCAGCCGAGTTTTTCTTTAGCTTTTGTTGGATCGCCTAAAAGGGTCTCGACTTCGGTAGGGCGGTAGTAGCGTGGATCAATTTGAACAATCACATCGCCTACTTTTAAGGCTGGGGCTTTATCGCCTTCAATACTGGCAACAATCGCTTTTTCATTCTCGGCGGTGCCTTCAAACTTGAGGGTGATACCTAATTGCTTAGCGCTACGAATGATAAATTCACGAACGGTGAACTGCACACCAGTGGCAATCACAAAGTCTTCTGGCTTATCTTGCTGGAGCATGAGCCATTGCATACGGACATAGTCTTTAGCGTGACCCCAGTCACGCAGCGCATCGATATTACCCATGAACAGGCATTTCTCAAGGCCTTGAGCAATATTAGCTAGGCCACGAGTCACTTTTCTGGTCACAAAGGTCTCACCACGACGCTTAGACTCATGATTAAAGAGGATGCCATTACATGCATAGATGCCATAAGCTTCACGGTAGTTCACGGTGATCCAGTAGGCGTACATCTTGGCTACGGCGTAAGGACTGCGTGGGTAGAATGGAGTGGTTTCTTTTTGGGGGATTTCTTGCACTAAACCATAGAGCTCAGAAGTAGAGGCCTGATAAAAGCGGGTTTTCTTCTCAAGGCCCAAAATTCGAATAGCCTCTAACATCCGAAGTGGACCCATGGCATCGACATCAGCGGTGTACTCAGGAGATTCAAAAGAAACCGCTACGTGTGATTGAGCACCTAGGTTGTAAATCTCATCGGGCTGACATTCTTGAATAATACGGACTAAGTTACTCGTATCAGTTAAGTCGCCGTAATGAAGAATCAAATCTGGGTGATTAACATGGGGATCTTGATACAGGTGATCAATCCGCTCCGTATTAAAAGAAGAGGCGCGGCGCTTGATACCATGAACAATGTAACCTTTTTCTAATAAGAACTCAGCTAGGTAAGAACCATCTTGGCCGGTGATGCCGGTAATTAATGCGACTTTTTGCTTACTCATCGTTTAACTCTCTATATTTAAATCTCTATTTCAATCTCTATTTGCACTAAGCTAAATTCACTTTTGCCTTGGTTTTTACCTTAGCTACGACCATAAGTATCTTCAAAACGCACAATATCATCCTCGCCTAGATAACTACCAGACTGCACTTCAATAATTTCGAGCGGTGTTTTTCCGGGGTTCGCAAGACGGTGAGTTTGCCCTTGCGGAATATAAGTGCTTTGATTTTCTGTGAGCATGATGACTTGATCACCATTAGTAATTTCTGCCACGCCTTTAACCACAATCCAGTGCTCTGCTCTGTGGTGGTGCATTTGCAATGACAAACTAGCCCCTGGTTTTACCTGAATCCGCTTTACCTTAAAACGCTCTCCTTCATCCACACTGTCATACCAACCCCAAGGCCTGGCGACCTTGCGATGCAGATTCTTTTCTTCACGCTTTTGGACATCTAATTGCTTAACAATGTGTTTAACATCTTGACTGTTTGCCCTATCGGCAACCATGACCGCATCCGCGGTCTCAATAATGATGAGGTTCTCTACACCTACTGCACTCACAAGGCGACTACTAGCATGTATCAATGAATTGCTGGTATTGGTGAGTAAAGTATCGCCAGAAGTAACATTGCCTTGGCCGTCTTGCTGGCCTACTTGCCAGACTGCATCCCATGCGCCTAAGTCATTCCAGCCCGCATCTAATTCAACCATCTTGATGGGGTATTTACTGCCGGGGCATTTCTCGATTACGGCGTAGTCAATTGACTCGCTGGGAATGGTATTAAAGATTTCTTTATCAGGGCGAATAAAAGTAGCGTCGCCCGAATGATCCTCAGCTTTACCAACCCACGCAGTCTCAGTCGCACCAAAAATATCAGAGCGAAACTCTTTTATGGCAGCTAACCAAACACTAGCTTTTAGCACAAACATTCCGCCATTCCAAAAGTAGCTGCCTTCTTCTAAATACTGTTTAGCGGTTTGTGCATCTGGCTTTTCGACAAAGCGCTCAACTACAAAAGCTGCGCCTTTTTGTTGCGCCGTTTCATGATTGACTTCTTGCTTCGTCTTGATATAGCCATAACCAGTTTCTGGAGCAGTAGGAGTAATCCCTAAAATAGCAATTGCACCTGATTGAGCGATTTCAATACTTTTTGCTAAGGCTTTTGTAAATGCTGCCGGATTGGTAACGGTTTGATCTGCAGGCGTTACCACCAAAATTGGGTCATTAGTAGAGTCAGTACTAGTTCCTTGCATCTGAACTTTTACCTGAGCTTTCGCCAGACCTTGCGCATATAAAGCAGCCAAAGTTAATGCAGGAGCTGTGTTTCTACCTGTGGGCTCAAGCAATAAAGTGGCATCAAGATTTTTGTATTGACTCTTAAGTTCGCGCAATTGATCAAGCGCTAAAAAACGATGGTCTTCGTTGGTAACAATGACTGTTTTACCTAAAGCAATGTTTTTTGAATTCTCTTTGCCTGCCACCTCATGAATACGGCCAATAGCCTGCTGAAAGAGACTTTGATTAGAGCCATCACCAGAGAGCACTAGAAATTGCTTCGGAAAACCGGAGCGAGAAAGTGGCCACAGACGAGTTCCAGAGCCGCCGCACAAAATCACGGGAATTATTTGAGACGATTGAAGGGCTAGCGTACTATTACTCACAGATTATGTATTTTGACCAAATAAATGACATTGTAAGGCCCAATACCCACTGCACTGACCTAACAGGGCTAGCCCAATTTAACCGCCTATTCCATGCCTAGCCCCAAACCTCAAAGCTACGTCACCACAGTACCGATCTATAAAAAGCAATTATCTAAGTCGGAGGCCTCCTCCTTGCTGCAATTGCGTCTGTTGGGGGTGCAAAACGTCACCCTAGTTTGCCCCGAGAACTTAGACCTTTCGGCATACCTAGCCTTATGGCCAGAAATCGGGATACAACGCTTTGCGCCGCAGCATTTTGTCAGCGTCCAAAGCTATAACGATTTAGTCATCAGTCCCACTTTTTACACCCCTTTTGCCAGTCAATATGACTATCTGCTAATTTGTCAGTTAGACGCCTTTTTGCTCAGCAACCAAATTCAGGAGTTTTGCGACCAAGGTTATGACTACTATGGGGCTCCCTGGAAACTAGGCTTTCCGCAATATCGGTTCCTAATAAACCGCTGGCCCATTCAGATTGGTGCCAAGCGCTTTCATGTGGGCAATGGTGGACTTTCATTACGCAAGATTGATAGCACTCTCAATTTGCTGGAACGTAAAGCGGGTCATATTAGTAAAACCTACTTGATGGAAGATGCCTTCTTTGGGTACTGGGGATCTGTAGATCCAGACTTTCAAGCATGCCCGCCATTAATAGCAGCTAAGTTTGCCCTAGAGATGGATCCTGAATATTGGATGGGCCAAACTGGGACTTTACCGATGGGCTTGCATGGATTTGAAGTCTGGCACAAAGATTTTTATCATTCAGTATTACAAGAGAGCTATCAAAAGCTACACGAAACCTACCCACAACTCAACCATATCTAGGAGATAACATGAGTAACACACCAAAAATTAATGTGCGTAATTCAGTAGTCGAGTGCGCCCAGTCACTCAAAAAAGAGAATGCGGGGAAATATCACAACTACGGCATCAAAGACTGTATCGCCTCTATTGCCGCCACAAAAATGAAGTAAGCCAAAACCTGAGAAATAAAAAAGGACTACTGCATTTCACAGTAGTCCTTTTTTTAATTGTCGAAATGTATCGAGCAATACAAATTTACTGATTTGCTAACTTTGCTAACTTAAGCCTTCTTAGCCCAAGCACTGCAATGCCCTTTTGCGGATACTTGCTTACCAGCAAAGAGGGAGCAACCACCTGCAGCTGAATCTGGTTTACCTTGGTAGAGGGCGCAATTGGCGCAATTCTTACCAGCTTCTTTAGATACAGCAACATACTTCAAAGCTTTCGCTTGTGGGTCAGCTTCTGAAACCATTGCTTGAGCTTGAACTTTACCGTTCAATGCCAAAGTGCAGGCACCAGCGGCGGACAAAATCATAAATTGGCGACGACTATTTTTCATGGGTTCTCCAAAAAGGTAAAACAGCAAATAATGTGAATGGGTACTTAAAAACAAGCACTATTAAAACTAAGAGCGATCATAGTGGAGAAGATTTAGTATTGCTTGATACCACATAAGTTACTGATTTATATGGAAATATAGATGAGAATTATTCTCATAAAATACTAATTTGCGGACTAGCTTATTGCCAACCCTTGAGCTTCATGCAATTGACCCACTGCCTTATGTGAACGCCTGAACCCACCTCTGGGTAATCCTCTTTGCATTCTTTGAGATCTTTTTTATAGGTCGCTTGATTATTTTTAGCAGGATCCTGATTTTCAGAGGGGAAACTGACACAAGCAAAGAGTACCGACAGTAATGCGCCAGTCAAAGCTACTTTGATTGCCTGAAACTTTTTAAACGCACTCATCTACCGCCCTTGCTAGATAACTTCATGTAGGCGCCATGATCACCACAAGCACGATTAAATGCCACCGCTGCAAGAGTATCTTTTGCCCCAAGCACACCATTTGATTTATCAACACTGATTTGAGGATTTATTGCATATGAATTACTTTGACAATTTGCCGTAAAGACATAATCCGCTTGCTTAGGAAAATCCTTTTCCAATAAGTAAGAACTGAATCTCAATTGACGAATATCTTTTTTGGCATCAATGATGGCTATCTCATTATTAATAACTTCATAAAAAATTGGTGGTTTTGGGGTTGATGATTTCTCAATATCTAATTTCTCAGATTTCACTATTGGTAGCGCCTGCTTTGGCTGCTTACCTTCAGAGTTCATCAGCACTTCTTTTTGAGTTTCACGCATGACCATTGGGGCATCTTGATACAAGAAGTAATTGATGTTTTGATCATCGATAAACTTTCTTCCGCATAGGCGAGTACGGACATAAGCCATGGCTGTTCTAGGGGCAATCTTGACCCAGCCAGAACCGTTTACCGGCTTAATATCACCCACTAAAGGCCCTTTGGAAACAATATTTTGAGTATAAAAAGTTTCTGACCACTGATTGCTACTAAAACAATCGATCTTTTGACGATAGGGTCCAACCATAGTGGCGTTGTAGGGTGCGAGTGTATTTTTCTCCCTTGGAGAAAAGTAGGCGTCATAAGAAATGATGCCATCCTCATCCTCACTTAAAGTGTAGGGATCGTAAAACCAAATCTTTGACTTAGACTCCGCTAGCAAAATCCAAGTGCGACTCTCATAATCCTTTTGATTCAAGGGGGGAATGTAAAAGAATGGCGACTCTACTTCTTCATTCATTACCTTTTGATAATCCTGACGCGATGGGCCGGAGGTACAGCCCATAAGCGCTACGACAAGAAGAATAAAAAGTTTATTCATTAGCCTATTTTCGGTCAATCAGGGCCAAGAACTCACGACGCAAATTAAAGTCTTTTAAGAAGGCGCCGCGCATCACGCTATTAATCATTTTAGAGTCGCGATCTTTCACCCCGCGCCATTGCATACAAAAGTGATCGGCATCCATCACGACAGCTACACCAATAGGTCTAATCTTTTTCTCTAGCATGTCAGCCAATTCCACTACCGCTTCTTCTTGGATCTGCGGACGGCACATGACCCACTCAGTTAAGCGCGAGTATTTGGAAAGACCAATCAAAGCAGACTCTTCACTTGGCAATACACCAATCCAAATACGACCCATGATGGGACATAAGTGATGTGAGCAGGCACTACGAACGGTAATGGGCCCAATAATCATGAGCTCATTTAAACGGCTCACATTCGGAAACTTCGTTAGGGCTGGCTGATCTACATAGCGGCCATTAAACACTTCTTGGACATACATTTTCGCCACACGACGACTCGTATTTTGAGTGTTGTGATCGTTTTTAGTGTCGATCACGAGACTTTCTAAAACAGCCTGCATCTTTTCTGCAACCTCATCTACTAAACCCTCCAACTCACCTGGCTTAATAAACGCAGAAATATTGTCATTGGCGTGAAAGCGTGCTTTTTGCGCTTCAATACGACGACGAATCACTACAGATAAAGGAGTTCCGCTTTCGTCTTTTGCTCTACTAGATTTAACGGTAGGCTTAGAGGCGGGGATTTTGCTAGCTATTTTTTTTGCAGACATATTCTTTATGACTCGTTTTGGGGTTGGTATAAATACTTTGGGTTAATCAGCATTTTTTAAAACGCTCTTAAATCAACCACTCCTCTACTTGAAGATTGGCAATACGATGAAACTCACGTGCATTATTGGTTATTAAACTACTAGATTCTGATAGGGCATGGGCAGCAATCATCAAATCCATACCGCCGATCGCTTGGCCAATTTTCTCAAGCTCAGAACGAATCTGAGCATAATGATGGGTTGCTTCTATTGGCCAGGGGCGAATTTCAAAACCATCTAGCCATGCTTCTATTGCGGCGCTAAAACGTGGTTCAGCTAATTTTGCCGCTCCAAACCTCAGTTCTGCAGCAACAATGGCAGACAACCAAACCTCGTCATGCTCCAGGCTAGCAAAGCGCTCCAACATTTTTTCTGGATGCCGACGCAATATATAACTACAAATATTGGTATCAAAAGTTTTTTGTTTTTTGACCAATCTAAGTCCAGTCGCGCTCTTGCGCTGGCAGGTCATCTCGATGCTCTAAAAAACTGTCCGGGAGGGGGTCAGCATGTTGATAAAAGGAATTGAGCCACTGACCCAAATTATGCGCCTTCTCATCATCTGCCGTAACCCAAAGCGCATTGCCCACCTGCTCTATACGGACTTGCTTAGACTGAAAGCGTAGCTTGGCAGGCAAGCGAATTGCTTGACTGCGCCCACTCATAAATAACTTAGCAATACTTGTCATAAGAGCCTCCAAACAGCTGGATTATATTGTAATATAGCAATGATATATTACATCAAAGATTATGGCAAGCCGCCCTAATAAGCCTTTAAATCTGGAAGAACAAGGCAACTACACAAATGATGCCAAATAGCCAAACAATCGATCTTGTAGTTGGCCAATTAGCCGCGTAGCTGATAAGGTAAGCGATACGCGCAAGTACAAATCCCATTGCGAGCAAATCAATTCTGTCTTGTGGAGCATGCGCTATAGAGGCAACGATTACGGCCGCAAAGAAGAATGGCAAAGACTCAAATAAGTTTGCTTGCGCAGCATTGGCGCGCGCCCTAAAGCCTGTTTGCTTGGCTAGCCATTGTCTTGGCATGCCGTTGTCGTATCCCTCAAAGCCTTTTTTGGCAATACCAGTAGCAACGTAAGGAAGTAGCCCCATAAAGAGAATGCACGCATAAGCAATAGTCATGTTGGCCTTGTTAAAGTGGTGTGAGGTGAATAGAGGTTTAGTAAAGTAAATTTATTGTGAGGTCTTCTCACTGTTATTGCTGCCATTACTATCCTTGCTACCCTTGCTACCCTTGCTACCAATGCGACTCTCAGTGCCATTAAGCAAATTTTGAATATTGCTACGATGGCGCCAAATCAGCAGCAAGCAAACAATTAGTAGTGCAAGTCCCATTGGTTGGAAGCCAAACAAGAAAACAAAATAGATTGGGCCAAATATCGCAGCAGCTAAAGCCGCTAGAGATGAGTAACGCATAAATCCAGCCACAATGATCCAAGTACTTAGCGTGGCTAATCCTAAAATCCAATTAATGCCAAACAAAATTCCGCAAGAAGTAGCTACCCCTTTGCCACCCTTAAAGCCGTGAAATATCGGAAAGAGGTGACCCAAGAACACTGCGATCACCACGCCGCATAAAAGCCAAGAGTTCAGGGTAGAACTCAGGGAATCATCGCCCAGCAATACTCGAGCCAACATGACAGCAAAGTAACCCTTAAGAGCATCGCCGATGAGGGTCAATACGGCAGCCAATTTATTGCCGGTGCGCAACACATTGGTTGCTCCGGGATTGCCCGAGCCATAAGAATGAGGATCTGGTAAGCGCATGCATTTGCTAACCACTACCGCAAAGGAAATCGAGCCAATGAGATAGGCAATCGGAATGATCAAAAGATCTAAGGTAAGTTCCATACCGCTATCTTAAACACTTGTAGAAACAAACAAGCTGGAAGCTCAGGAACCGCGAGGATGGTGCTGTTGATGGATGGATTTAAGTCTTTCCCTAGCCACATGGGTATAGATTTGGGTAGTAGAGATGTCTGCGTGCCCCAATAGGAGCTGTACCACCCTCAAATCCGCTCCATGGTTGAGTAAATGGGTAGCAAAAGCATGGCGTAAGGTATGTGGTGACAACGCTACTGAAATATTTGCCACTGTTGCATAGCGCTTAATCAGTGCCCAGAATGCCTGACGGGTTAAACCAGTCCCGGTATGACGCCCTACAAATACCGCATCCGTAGTTTTACCTTCCAATAAAGGTGTGCGCGCTTCTGCCAAATAGCGTCGCAACCACTGGCCTGCTTCGCCACCAAAAGGTACTAAGCGCTCCTTACCACCTTTACCATTCACAACACGCACCACGCCTTCATTCAAACCAAGGGCAACGGTCTTCAAAGAAACAATCTCCGATACACGTAAGCCACTGGCATACATCAGCTCCAACATCGTCCGATCACGAAGACCCAAGGGAGTTTCAATATCAGGGGCATTAAGTAATGCAGTGACTTGGTCTTCACTCAAGGTTTTCGGAAAGCGAAGCGCTTGTTTAGCTGCTCGCAATCCAATGCAGGGATCGCTCTTCACTAAATTAATGCGGAGAGCGTGACGGTAGAAGCGTTTAAATACTGTCAGACGCCGATTTGCGGTTGTCGCCTTATCAGCACGTCGATGCGCGATATAGGCTGTGAGATCTTTTTCGGTAACACCGTAAAGATCTGTGCCAGATTTCTGATAAAGCCACTGGGCTAATAAGAGCAGGTCTCTGCGGTATGCCAAGAGACTATTTTGCGCCAGACCATCTTCCAGCCAGCAAGCATCGCAGAAGCGCTCAATAGCTTCTTGGCTTGTGGGCGCCATCTGAGTTTTAATATTTTCTGAATTCGGCATTTAAAAAGGTCAGCGCCAATATCTGCCAACTACTTAGTCGCTTCCTCTAACTTCTCGGCAATCCATATCTTCATTAGAGATTGATAGGGCACATCAAGCTTGTTAGCTTGCAACTTAATATTTTCCAAAATACTCTGGGATAAGCGAAGCGATATTGAAGTTGTCGTTGGCTTCAGATTCGGCATTGTGACTCTTACAGCCTTTGACAAATCAAAATATTCTGAAGAATCGTTCTTTTCCCAGAAGTCGCGCTCTTCTTTTTCACTCTTAAATTTTGGAATTTTATTTTTTGGAATTTTATTACTAGGCTTTTTCATAGAATGCCCCCTCTTTCTTACTCATTGGCCTTGCTGAAACTACCCTAATCAGGGTCGCACTTTTTCTCAGGGTAAAAACTACGGACAAAAATTCACCTGTCGAGGTAATGCCGAGAGCTAAATAACGTTGCTCATCTTCGCTATGCTTCTCATCACCAGAAACCAACAGGGGCTGATTAAAGAAAATTTCTTCTGCCTCTCCTTGGGTTACACCTTGCTTATCTTGGCTCTTGTAAGCATTTCCAGCATCCCACTGGAATCCAGTAATTCGATGAAAGTCTATCATGCATGTATATTATCATAATATACATGCACCTAGAAAGCAAGGGGCTTCTTACCCCTACCTACAACATCACTTTAGTCACGGAAATTGTTAAAGCCTAATGGCGCTTCAGTGACTTCTTTTTTCAGCAGGGCCATGGTTTCTTGCAGATCATCACGCTTGGCACCAGTGACACGTACTGCATCACCCTGAATACTGGCTTGCACTTTGAGTTTGCTGTCTTTGATGATGCGCACTACTTTTTTAGCTAGCTCTGAAGTAATACCCTTTTGAATCTTCATGGTTTGTTTGCGCTTATCGCTACCAATCGTTTCTGTTTTGTCATCCTTGAGATAACGTACATCTACATTGCGCTTGGCCATTTTGCCAATCAGCACATCGCGTACTTGACCTAATTTAAAGTCGTCATCACCAAACAAAATTAAAGTTTCATCTTTTTGCTCTACACGGCTATCGGAGCCCTTGAAGTCAAAGCGGTTGCTGATTTCTTTATTGGATTGCTCGATGGCATTTTTGAGCTCAACCATATCTGGTTCGCATACAACGTCAAATGTTGGCATTTTTACTCCCTATCTTTTCTGGTAAATATTCAAGCAATCTTCATATTTTCTAGATATTTTGCTCACTCTTGCAAGTTTTGCACCCAAAAAAATGTGTACTAGATTCTTTTACGAATAAGATTGTGGCATGAACCGTGCTCAAAATGCGCCTCTGCCAGCAAAATCAATTCCTAACCTGGGCTTGAAGCAGCGCAATACCTTTGGCTTTGATGCTAATGCAGAGCTAGCCTACGAAATTACCGCGCCCGAGCAAATCCCCGAAGTCATCTCGGACATTCAAGAGCAAAAACTAGCATGGCGTGTTTTAGGTGGAGGCAGCAATGTCATTCTCCCCAGCAAGCTAGCAGGAGCCACTCTCCTCATGAATATCGCCGGACAAGAAATTATTTCTAGCGATACGAATGATACGAATGCCACCCTTTTAGCCGTGGGTGGCGGCGTAAATTGGCATGAACTCGTTGCTTGGACTCTAGAGAATGATTTACCGGGTTTAGAGAACTTAGCCCTCATCCCCGGAACCGTTGGAGCAGCACCAATCCAAAACATCGGGGCTTACGGTGTTGAGATCGCAGATTACATCGACCGAATCGAAGCCTTTGATACCAAAGACCATACCTTTGTCACCCTCAAAAAAGAAGCCTGCCACTTTGCTTATCGCGATAGCTACTTTAAGCAAAATCCCCAGCGCTTTATTGTGACAAAGGTTGTTTTTAGCATTCCTAAAAAATGGCAGGCTCGGATTCATTACGCAGATTTGGCAAAGCAATTTTCTGACAACTCGAATCCCACTCCAGAAGAAATTTTCCTAGCAGTTTGTAAGATCCGCACACATAAACTTCCAGACCCAAAAGTGATCGGTAATGCGGGCAGTTTCTTTCAGAATCCGATTATTCCGAATGAACAATATGAAACCTTGCTCAAATCTCATGCTGACCTAGTCTCTTATCCAGATGCTCCGGGCAAACGAAAATTAGCAGCAGGTTGGCTGATTGACCAATGCGGTTTTAAGGGTCAACGTATGGGCTCAGTTGGTGTTTATGAAAACCAAGCGCTGGTACTAGTGAATCATGGTGGCGGCACTGCCCAAGATATTCTGGGTCTTGCTAAATGCATACAAGACAAAGTACGCGCAGAGTTTGGTGTGAGCTTGCAGATAGAGCCGAATATTCTATAAGTTGGATTGATTGCTATTGCAAATTAGGAAGATTTAGTAATTCTGGATATTGCTTTAGCAATGCAGTCTTGCCCTGGTTCAAACGCTTTACCCAACCAGGACCACGTGAAACTGCATCAATCCATGCACGTCTGATTAATCCACCATTGCCTTGATCAAACAGCACTTTGAAAATTGCTGCAGCTTGGCCCAAGTCTTTATTAGCCTTGACACGCTCATTAATGGGTCGCTCCCCATAAACAATAAGCTTATGTATGGCATAGCGCTCAGGAGCTGGAATATTTACAATGCACGCGCCCTCTATGGATAAAAGTACAGCCTGGGTAGTATCTTTTAAAGAAAACTCCATGAATTTGAGGCATTCAAGGGTCAAACCTAATTCAGGCAATACTACCGGCCCTCCACTTCGTGTTTGGGGTGTAACAAAGTCTAGACGTAGCTCGGGATCCTTGGGATTGCGATATTGTGCACCTGTTTTCCCTGAAAATTCAGTAATTGGCAGTAAACCCATCTCAAGCGAATTCAAAGCATCATGTACTGAAATTTTGACGTTTGCACCTAGTGCGATCGAAACATTTTTTCCTGCATGAGCAAAATCAACATCCATTGTTTTATTGGATGATAACCATTGCACCCCCAGCATATTACCCATAGCAAGAAATGCATGTGTACCAATTAATATTCCACCGGCACTAAAAAAACCATACTGACGCAAGCGATTAATGACGCGATAATGGTTTGTTAACGTAGATCCACAGCCGAGCGCTTCCGCTGATTGCGCTAGCCCTTTGATCCTCTTGGATTGATCGCCCGCCTTCAAGGCCTGATGTTGCTCAATGAGATCAGTCACCCGCTGATCTTCGGGGCCTACGTAAGCCATACGACCTATGCCATCAATATCACGATATCCATAATAAATATAGGTCTTGCCCTTTTGAACCTGCTTATGAAAAGCCCCGGGCAATTCTTTAAATTGATCAATATTTTGAATACGTAATTGATCCTGTAGCTCAGCATATGCTGTTTGCGCGGACAAGGAAAGTGGTTCGTATAGCTTGTTATTCATTTGGTTATTATACAGAAAATTATTTGTATAATAACTTAAGATTTATATGGCTTATAGGGTAATTTCTCCTAGATATAGACTCTTAATTAACATCTACTTAGAACCCTCATTTCGATATGGTTAAAAAGTTATAGATAATTGTGGGTAAGCTCAAACGAGGGCAAAAGTTAATCTCTCTTGAAAAATTTCATCCGAGAAGTAAGCCTCTTTATAAATAAGCCCTAGAAATATTAAGGTGTTTGTGTGGGCTCTAAGATTCGCTTTAGTTGGCGTATGAAATTAAGAATTGTGGGGGGTTATCGTTACCTCAGTAAAGCGCACCTCAGCGCTACCCTCGGCTAATTGAACTTGAAAAGTATTTTCCGCCTTCAACTCAGAAGGCTTTCGTACTGCTTGTAACGCTTCTTCATTTTTACTCATAATGACCGCATAACCACGCTCCAATGTGCGCTGGGGGTTGAGCGTCTCTAGCTGAGATTGATAATGCGATTGATTGCGTTTCCAACTTTCTACACGGACTAACCAAGCTTGGTTCAGACGCTGCTGCCATCCGTTGATTTGCTCACGCATGCGGTCTGGATTGGGTAGTGCATGACTTAAGCGAAGTGCCAATTGATCTAGGGTTTGCGCCTCACGCTCGACTCGTTGATTAATTCGTTGGAGTAATGCCTGCATGATGGCCTCTAACTCTTGCAGCATTTGGTCTCGGCGTGGTGCTGCTAGCTCTGCAGCGCCCGTTGGTGTTGGCGCACGCAAGTCCGCTACAAAGTCGGCGATCGTGAAATCTGTTTCATGTCCCACACCACTGACTACGGGTATTGGTGATTGCGCAATTGCGTAAGCGAGTTGCTCATCATTAAATGCCCAGAGATCTTCAATGCTGCCACCACCACGCACTAATAAAATCACATCCACTGCTTTTTCTTTTTCAGCCGCTTTAAGTGCAGCAATAATTCCAGCGGGTGCATCAGGTCCTTGTACTAGGGTGGGATAAATCACGACCGGAATATGTGGCGCTCTTCTAGCTAAGGTACTTAAGACATCCTTTAAGGCTGCCGCTTGTGGTGAAGTAATGATGCCAATCGATCTAGGATGTGTTGGGATCTCACGCTTCCGCTCATCGTCAAATAAACCTTCTTTAGCAAGTTTGGCTTTGAGCTTTAAAAAGGCTTCGTAGAGTCCGCCCATGCCAGCACGTCGCAGCGTTTGAATAGTGAGCTGGATATCTCCACGAGGTACATACATGCCCAGGCTGGCACTGACCTCAACCAAGTCTCCCGATTGCGGCATAAAACCTACTTGGCCATTGCGACCTCGGAACATCACGCACCGAATTTGGCCTTCTTCATCTTTTAATGAGAAGTACCAATGCCCGCTGTCATAAGCCTTAAAGTTAGAAATCTCCCCGCTGACCCAGACCGTATCAAAACGATCCTCCAAATAAGCAGCAATGGCGCGGTTTAGATCGCCAACACTCAGAATTTCCCTTGATGTTTCCGACATTTTTTCTCTTTATTTCCAAATCCATTAGGCTTGGGCGTCAATACATATCCACAGAACCCAATACGCCCTGGGTTTAATGCTCATAAGTAAGTATTTACTGACCCAAAACGTCTAATAAATCCAACACCGCTATACTAAGCCATTGATTTATATGAAAATTAATCAACTCTAGAAAAAGCAGTTATAGCTATTTATATCTGCTTTCACCATCAATCAAGGACTTACAGCACAAATCCAAAAAAGTTTTGCACAGAGTTATCCACAGGCAAGCTTTCCGAAACTGGCTTTTCAATTCAGCTAAAGTACTGAGCTTATGTACTCCATCTTACTATCCGCTGGCTGGCCCATTTGGCCCCTCCTCATTATTTCCATTTTGGGCTTAGCTATCGCCTTAGAGCGCAGCTGGTATCTCCGACAGATCCATGTTTTTCCCAAAAACTGCCTGGAAACCGTTTTTTCTCTAAGTAATCAGATGGTTAAGCCTCAAGCCGGTTCCTCGGTTAGTGATTTACAGATTTCTGAGTTAGCCCAACTCTCCCCAGCCAGCCCCTTGTTGGCCTGTGCGCTTAGAGAGAAATTGGCTGGCAATAGTGCCGATAGCGCTTTGGAGGAGCTACAAGCTACCGCTCAAAATACATGGCTCAAATTTGATCGCTATCTAGGCGCACTCGCTACGATTGCCACAATTGCGCCACTACTCGGTTTATTTGGCACGGTTGTAGGCATGATTGAGATCTTTGGCAGCCAAGGCGCCATTAATGGTGCAGCTGGTAGCCCTCAACAATTGGCTCACGGCATTTCTGTTGCTTTGTACAACACTGCTTTTGGTTTGTTGATTGCTATTCCGGCATTAGCTGCATGGCGTGGTTTACGAGCCATGGCAAATCAGCGCCAACGTGAATGCGAAGAATTTACGCGCCAGATTTTTAAGAAACTTTATCCAAACGCTTCCACTAAATGAGCTGGCTAGCAACACATTCTTCAGCCAAGAGAAAGTTTTCTTTAGGGAATATTGCAAACTCCGCTGAGCCGGAGATCAATCTCATTCCTTTTATTGATGTGTTGTTAGTAGTGCTGATCTTTTTAATGATCTCCACCACCTTCACGCGCTATCAAGAACTCGCTATTACTTTGCCAACTGCTAACGGCAACGAGAGTCAGGTAGAAGTAAAACAAATTCATATTGCTGTGAGTCGTGATGGCCGCTTTGCAATCAACGGCAAAGTCACTGATCGCTCTCAGCTCAGTAATGCATTGGCGCAATTAAGCGGGCAAGCTGACAGCAAGAAGGATTCTGGCAGCAACTTACAAGTCAACATTGATGCCGATGCACGAGCACCCCATCAAGCCGTAATGAGTGCTCTTGAAGCAGCACGAGATGCTAATCTCTCGAATATTGTCTTTAGTAGTCAAACCAAGAAATAAGTTTGATACAAGCAAAGTAAAGAAATCCAAGATACTTATTCATCATGTCATTTTCTTTTTTCCGTAAAGCACCCAAATTCTGGGAAAGACGTGGTCCGACGAGTTTAATCTTGTGGCCACTCTCCTGGCTTTATGGCCTAGTGTTGCATGCTCGTAAGCTCATTGCAGACACAGGGCTCATCAAACAAAAACCCGCGCCCGTTCCCGTCATCATCGTAGGCAATATTCGGGTGGGCGGCACCGGTAAAACACCCATCGTCATTGCCTTGGCACAACGCTTAGAACAACTTGGCTGGAATCCTGGAGTCATTACTAGAGGCTATGGCTCTTCTTCGCAGTTGACTCCTCTCCAAGTCAATAGTCACTCGGATCCAGCATTAGTGGGTGATGAACCAGTATTAATTGCTAAACGTACGCATGATCAATTTCCAATTTGGGTATTTCCGAAACGTCGGCAAAGTATTACAGCCCTCCTTAAAAAATCTCCCCATGTTGATGTCATCATTAGTGATGATGGTTTGCAACATAGTGGTTTGACACGTTGGCCTGCCCATGAAGGTGGTCGAGATATTGAATTAGTGGTGCGTGATGGACGTGCTGAAGGCAATCGCTTTTTACTTCCTGCAGGACCATTACGTGAACCAGCCACAAGAGAACGTGACGCAACTTTGTTTACTGCTAAAGCGAAAGATAGTGCTCACAAAATGGGTCAGCAAGACGAATACTTTTTAGGGCGTCGCGCATTTTCCTTGGCAGGGTATTTAGGCACTGCATACCATTTAATCAACCCAGAAAATACAAAGACGCTTGCACAAATTGCCGAGAGTTATTTGCCAAATAAGATTACTGCCGTTGCGGCACTTGGTAATCCACAACGCTTTTTTGACGATCTCCTAAAAGAAGGTATTGCAGGCAAACGCATTCCTTTGCCGGATCACGCCACGTATACCCCCGAGTTCTTTGAAAAGCTCAATGCCCAATGCATCCTCATTACCGAGAAAGATGCTGTGAAATGCGCGGGCATTCATGATGAGCGTATTTGGGTGGTGCCGATGTCGCTGATGCTGCCAGATAATTTTACCCAATGGCTGCAATCTATCCTACAAAGACCAGATCCTTATCGTTATACCTTGTAGCCTGCATATACTTGGCACTACACTGTGTTTTCAATTACTGAGACCTAATCACCTAGACTGAACTTCAAAATCATGGATAAACGACTGCTCGATATTTTGGTTTGCCCTTTATGTAAAAGCCAGTTACACCTGGATGCCAGCAAAGGTGAGCTCATTTGCAAAGCAGATCGCCTAGCCTATCCGATACGAGATGATGTGCCCGTTATGCTAGTTGAAGAAGCGCGCAGTCTGAGCACTGATGAGCTTGCTTAATTATCACTATCGACATCATTGACACTCTTATTCAATGGTAACAACTTCCAAAGCGCCTGATTTCTTAGTAGTGATTCCTGCAAGATTGGGATCCACCCGACTGCCGCGCAAACCCTTAGCAGATATTGGTGGCAAGCCAATGGTGGTTCGGGTTGCTGAACGTGCCAAACAATCACTAGCGCAAAGCGTTGTTGTGGCAACAGATTCAGAAGAGATACAAGCAGCTTGCGATGAACATCGTATTGAGTGTTTGCTAACTAGTGCAGATCACCTTACCGGAACGGATCGCCTTGCAGAGATTGCGCAGCTACTCCAACTTCCAAGCAATGCCTTGGTAGTTAATGTGCAAGGTGATGAGCCACTCATTCCCCCAGAGTTGATTAATCAAGTTGCTATCACTTTGGCGCAGAACGAGCAATGCGCTATCTCCACTGTTGCAGTTCCTATTAGCGAAATTGCGGAAATTAACAATCCTAATGTGGTGAAAGTTGTTCTCAACCGCTCGGGTGAAGCGCTCTACTTTTCAAGAGCGCCTATTCCTTTTGTGAGAGATCCAGAAGCTGACCACAAAATGGAGGGAATATTACATTTACGCCATTTGGGTATCTACGCCTATCGAGCTGACTTTTTACAGGCTTACAGTCGTCTGGAGCAAGCACCTCCAGAACAAGCCGAAGCCCTAGAACAGTTACGCGCCCTGTGGAATGGCTACCATATTGCCGTTCATACGGCTCTAGAGGCTCCTCCAGCCGGGGTAGATACCCAAGAGGACCTGGAAAGGGTTCGTCAGTTACTAGCTGGCTCTTAGGCCAATAGGTCAAAGTCAGCTTGGTTTGAAGCTTCTCGGGGATAATCCTAGGAAATAGGTATCTTAGATCCCAACAAAATACGGGACAATGACAGCTCTTCTAAGGGGAAAACAATGCGGTTGATTCTGCTCGGTGCACCAGGTGCTGGAAAAGGCACACAAGCTCAGTTTATTTGCGAAAAGTTCGCTATTCCACAAATCTCAACAGGCGATATGTTGCGCGCTGCTGTTAAAGCAGGAACTGAACTCGGTATTGCAGCCAAAAAAATTATGGATGCAGGTGGCTTGGTTTCTGATGAGATCATCATCGGCCTAGTGAAAGATCGCTTGACCCAACCGGATTGCAGCAAAGGTTATCTGTTCGACGGTTTCCCTAGAACCATTCCACAAGCGCAAGCCATGAAAGATGCTGGCGTACCAATCGATTACGTTTTAGAAATCGACGTGCCATTTGATGCCATTATTGATCGCATGAGCGGACGTCGCGTTCATCCTGCATCTGGCCGCACATACCACATCAAATTCAACCCGCCAAAGGTTGAGGGTAAAGACGATGTCACGGGCGACCCATTGATTCAGCGTGATGATGACAAAGAAGAAACAGTGCGTAAGCGTTTACAGGTATACAACGATCAAACCCGTCCTTTGGTAGATTACTACTCATCATGGGCTGCACAAGCTAATGCGGCAGATAAGGTGAAGGCACCAGCCTATAGCAAGGTGAGTGGAACTGGTAACGTTGAAGACATCACCGCGTCCATCTTTGCAGTCTTAAAGTAAGCTCGGTAAATTGGCTGCTAAAAAAGCGTTAATTATTGGTATTACCGGACAAGATGGTGCTTACTTAGCTAAGCACCTCTTATCTAAAGGTTATGAGGTAACAGGCTCATCACGCGATGTGATGGCCTCATCCTTCAATAACCTCAACACTCTTGGTATCCGCTCGCAAGTCAAACTGATCTCGGTTTCAATCAATGACTTTAGAAGCGTGTTCAATGCTATTCAGATAGCTGATCCAGATGAAATTTATAACCTAGCAGGCCAAACCTCAGTAGGACTCTCATTTGACCAACCCGTTGAAGCCATCGAAAGTATTGCGATTGGTACGCTCAATATTTTGGAAGTCATTCGCCTCCTGAGCAAACCGGTACGTTTTTACAATGCTGGCTCAAGTGAATGTTTTGGTGATACTGGCGATACGCCAGCCAATGAACAAACGCCATTCGCGCCGCGTAGCCCGTATGCCGTAGCTAAATCTACTGCGAAATGGTTAATCAATAGCTACCGTGAGTCCTATGGTCTTTATGCCTGCACGGGAATCTTATTCAATCACGAATCTCCATTGCGCCCAGAGCGTTTTGTGACGCAAAAGATTATTGCTGGCGCCGCCAAAATCAAAGCAGGCCAATTAGATAAGTTGCAATTAGGTAATTTGGATATTTCTCGTGACTGGGGCTGGGCTCCAGAATATGTCGAAGCCATGTGGCTCATGATGCAATTAGATCAGCCAGACGACTTTGTCATTGCCACTGGCAGAAAAGAATCCCTCAAATATTTTGTCGCCAAATCATTTGAATACTTTGATTTAGATTGGCAGAAATACGTCGAAATTGAACCGAGTTTCTTCCGCCCTAATGAAATTGTTTCTAGCGTAGGTAACTCTGAGAAAGCGATTAAAACGTTAGGCTGGAAAAAGCCAACGGATATCGACGGCGTTATCAAGATGATGTGCGCTGAAAAGGCTAAGTCGCTTTAAGCGACATGATTACTTCAGCTCTTTAAGAGCGCTTTCAAATGATTCAATATCAGCAAAGCTTCTGTAGACCGAAGCAAAGCGAATGTAAGCCACTTTGTCGAGGCGCTTGAGCTCTCGCATCACCAATTCACCTACACGCTCACTAGGAATCTCCTTTTCACCCAGACTAAGGAGTTTTTCCTCAATACGAGCAATCGATTCATCAACTGAGTCTGAAGAAACTGGACGCTTACGTAAGGCGAGCTTAATAGAACTAGCTAATTTATCGTGGCTGTATTCAACTCGGCTGCCGTTCTTCTTAACGATGGCAGGCAGCACTAACTCAACACGCTCATAAGTTGTGAAGCGCTTATCGCACTTAGCACAACGGCGACGACGGCGAATCGTATCGCCCTCGTCCGAGACCCGGGTGTCTAAAACCTGGGTATCTTCGTTATGACAAAAAGGACAGCGCAATTAGCTCTTCTTTGCTTTAGCTAGCTGCTTAACCGTAAACCGGGAAACGCTTAGTTAACTCAGAAACTTGAGCGCGTACTTTAGCGATATTCTCAGGATCATTTGGGTTATCTAAAACATCTGCAATAAAGTTGCCGACTTGTATTGCTTCCGCTTCTTTAAATCCGCGTGTAGTCATCGCTGGTGAACCTAAACGAATACCACTTGTCACCATTGGTTTTTCTGGATCATTCGGAATGCCGTTCTTATTGCAAGTGATATGCGCTTCACCCAAAACGCGTTCCGCTTCTTTGCCAGTCATTTTCTTGGCACGCAAATCTACCAACATCACATGGGAATCTGTACCGCCAGAAACAATTCGTAAACCACGTGCAATCAGAGTTTCTGCAAGTGCTTTTGCATTTGCAATAACTTGCTTTTGATAGTCAATAAAACTAGGCTCTTGCGCCTCTTTAAATGCTGCCGCCTTACCAGCAATCACATGCATCAAAGGTCCACCCTGTAAGCCTGGGAACACTGCAGAGTTAATCGCCTTCTCGTGTTCAGCTTTCATCAAAATGATGCCACCACGTGGGCCGCGCAAACTCTTATGGGTTGTAGAAGTAACAATGTCAGCATGTGGGACTGGATTTGGATAAACGCCAGCGGCAATCAGGCCTGAGTAATGCGCCATATCCACCATAAAAATCGCGCCTACTTCTTTGGCCAACTTACCAATACGCTCCCAATCGATTACAAGAGAGTAAGCAGATGCGCCAGCAATAATCAACTTAGGTTTGTGCTCACGTGCCAAACGCTCCATTTGCTCGTAATCAATCTCTTCATTTTTATCGAGGCCATAAGCAATTGGGTTAAACCACTTGCCGCTCATATTCAAAGCCATACCATGAGTCAAGTGGCCACCTTCGGCAAGACTCATTCCCATAAAGGTGTCACCGGGCTTTAAAAAGGCCAAGAATACTGCTTGGTTAGCAGATGCTCCACAATGGGGTTGTACGTTTGCTGCTTCAG
>Ga0209188_1000748_pt1 | contig 29597 bp, 28 predicted proteins | sample C_130625_EF_Meta_FD_187307 | JGI IMG/M metagenome (GOLD analysis project Ga0209188, IMG submission 187307) | Freshwater microbial communities from Lake Croche, Canada to study carbon cycling - C_130625_EF_MetaG (SPAdes) (version 2) | ecosystem: Environmental > Aquatic > Freshwater > Lake... | reverse complement strand
ATTAATTTTTGCATGTCCCTGTAATGTATCTGCAATATAGAATGCATTGCTACAATGGCGCTCCATTCTAACTTCCAAGGTTTCCAAACTCTTACTTAATACCCAAGCATTAAATGGAGAAAGCGCAGGTCCAGTACTTCTGCAGAATAAATAAATCTCATGAATCAAATCTTTTCTACCTACTACCGCACCACCCAATACTCGTCCTTGTCCATCTATCCATTTGGTAGCAGAATGTACCACTAAGTCCGCACCTAAATCGATGGGTGTTTGACCAATAGGCGTGGCGAAGCAGTTGTCAACGTTTAAAATAATATTGTGTTTTTTAGCAATCGCACTTAACATGCTAATATCTACAACATCCAATCCAGGATTGGTGGGGGTTTCTAAATAAATCATCCTGGTATTTGGTGTAATTGCTGCTTCCCATTCGGCAGCTGTTGCATTTGCACCAACATAACTATAATCAATTCCGTATTTAGGCATGTATTTTGAAATCACCGTATGCGTACTTCCAAAAATGGAATTACAGGATAATAAATGATCCCCTTTTTTTAATAAAGCCATAAAAGATCCAAACACTGCACTCATTCCACTCGCGGTTGCAAATCCATCTTCTGCATTTTCCAAAACACATAAACGATCTACAAATTCTTGCACCGAAGGATTAGAGAAACGACTGTAAATATTGGCATCGGTTTCATCGGCAAAAGCAGCACGCATATCCTCTGCATTATCAAAAGTAAAACTACTGGTAAGAAACAATGGGGAAGCATGCTCATGCTCCTGTGTTTGTGGAACCCTTGTTCTTATTAATTTAGATTGATTATGCTTCATGCTGCTATTGTTAAAATGAAAATCTTTTGAAATAATTTTGTAATGGTTGATTTATAAAATTTCAACATTCCAAGTGATAACTGCGCCAGCCGCTCTTAGGGTCGCAGCAACCGAACAATATTTATCCATGGAAAGAGAACACGCTTTTTCGGCACGCTCCTTAGTCATGGTACCTTTTAATTTAAATTCAATGTGAATAGTTTCCCATAAAGCAGGTTCTTTTCCTGTTTGACGTTCTCCATCAATGATCATTTCAAATTGATCAATGGTTTCTTTTTGCTTCTTTAATATCATGATAATATCAACCGCACTGCATCCACCTAATGCACTTAATAAAGCTTGCATAGGTCGTACGCCATTTCCATGACCGCCTTGTTCAACAGGAATGTCCATTGTTATTTGTTGACCTGCTTCGTCGGTAGTTTGAAACTGATAGTCCTGGTCAATTTGCTTTAAATGAATCCTTGCCATAGGTGAATGCTTGTTAGTATATAAGAAGTATAATAATTTGTACCTTTGCAAAGGTAATTCAAATAGATACTTAGTTCGCAATTAGCATTCAGAAAAATGGATCCAATTATATATCAATACAAACAGCCTTTTACCTTGGAGTGTGGGGTGAGTTTGCCAAAGCTTAAAATTGCTTATCATACTTATGGTGAGCATACACCTGGTAAGAAAGTGGCCTGGGTTTGTCATGCACTAACGGCCAATGCAGATGCAGCAGATTGGTGGAAGGGTTTAATAGGGGAAGGGTATTTGATTAACCCCAATGATTATTTTATAGTTTGTGCCAATATTATTGGTTCTTGTTATGGTTCTACGGGTCCTTTAAGTGTGGAAGATTTAGGAACGGAAATTAGTTTAAATAATTTTCCAACGGTGACTATTCGCGATATGGTGCAAGCACATATTTTATTAAGACAGCATTTGCAAATAGATAGCATTGATTTATTATTGGGTGGAAGCATGGGTGGTTACCAAGCATTAGAGTGGGCCATTTATGAACCAACCGTAATAAAGAAAATGTTTTTAATTGCAACCTCACCTTCCGAAAGTGCATGGGGTGTTGCGGTGCACACGGCGCAACGTTTGGCCATTGAAGCAGATTGTACTTGGAAAGAAGCAACGCCTAATGCAGGAGCTAAAGGATTAAAAGCGGCGCGCGCAATAGGGATGTTAACCTACAGAAACTATGCGATTTTCCAAGAGAAACAAACCGATGAGGATCCAGAGAAGATTGATAATTTCAAAGCATCATCTTATATCGAATACCAAGGTGATAAATTGGTAAAGCGATTTAACGCATATAGTTATTGGTTATTGACAAAGTCTATGGATAGCCATCACTTGGCAAGAAAAAGAGGAGGGGACCTAATAGCTACTTTAGCAAATATTAAAATCCCCACCTTTATTATTGGCATTAATAGTGATATTTTGTGTCCATTGGACGAGCAACGTTTTATGGAACAACATATGCCTAATGCAACTTTAGTAGCTATTGATTCATTATATGGGCACGATGGATTTATTATTGAAGCAGTTCAAATTACCAACTTATTAGAGGGTTGGTTGGTGTCGCAAGCGTAATAAAATACAAAATATACCACCTGGTTCTTATGAAATGGTATTACTTCTAATCTTCTTCAACCCATAAATAATACATATCAAATATCCAATGATTATTTGATTTCTTCAAAAAGAATGATTCCATTCCACTTGAATAATAAATTGCAAAAAAACATCTTGTGTTGTTTCTGAAAAATATTGGTTTCATATATTTCGTGAAACTCTTATCTTTCTTATTTACAATAGAATGAGGTAAAATCTTAATCTTGTTTGTTGTAAACCATCTTTCTTGTATATAAAGTCTGTTTGTATCATTTGAAACAGTATTGTTTAATTTATTGATGTCAGTTTTATTCAGTTTCAGATTATATGATTTTGATTTAACCATTGAAAAAGAATCTATTTTTCCGATATATTTTATGCTATCAAGAAATCCTTTGTAGTTAGTAAAGTAGGGGGGTAAAATTAAATTTCCATCTTTATTTACAAAAAATGGCAGGTTACTTTTTTTATTAATAAAATCATTAAAGATTGATTTGATTTCTTTTATATTGTTTGTTTCCTTTGTGTCTTTTTCTATTTTTTGAGAAAATGAATTATATGAAATTATAATCAATGAATAAGCAAAAACTATTTTTAAGATATATTTCATAAAAAAATTATTTAATATTTACAAGACGATTGTGTACCCAAGGGAGATTTGCTGGCATCGTTAAATTTTGCTTTATTTGCTAGTTCACGCTGTGAGTTTTGATTGAAGCCGAATTTGCTTATTGCAATATCAAACACAGTAGGGTCAATATCGTATTCACCATACCCCACAGAAGATAACAAATTGTCAAAACAAAGTGCTAAAGTGACATCATGGTGGTCTCGCAATGATGGAAATAAATCTTCAAGAGAACACGCCATTTCTTCTATATAATCATTTAACATTCTTGTATGGGCATTTTGGGTTGTAACATTTTTGTACAAAACCTTAAAGTAACTATGTAAAACTTCATGCATGATTGTCAGTGTTTGACGTTCTTTAGAGTACCTACTCAAAGTAAAAGCGTTTAGATAAATTTCATAATTACCATTCCCTAAAGGATTTGTTTGTCCATTAAGTGTATCTCCTTTGTCGTTTTTTAGATTATTATCTTGTCTAAATGTTAAATTATATCGGTCTTTAATTCCAAATACATTTTCCAAAATTACACTGATTGAATTTGATAGTTTATTTGCATTTTGAAGATTTGTAAGAAGCTCTTTTAAACATGGGTCAGTAATTTCATTAATAATTTTCAAGAGTTCATCATCAAAACCTCCAACAGGTACGCCTCCACCATCAAAATTTGGATCAAATTCCTGATTTGGTACCCCTTTCATATTATTCAAGAAAATCAATAGATAGGAAGTACTTCTTTTTCTGTGGCCTATAACTACTACTTCAGGTAAAACTTCTTCTTCAAATATTTTTATTTGACCCCATTTATTTGTACTATTATTGTTTGCTTTGATAGCATCTCCTTTTTTAAAATTTACTTGGTTTAAATATTTCCCAGTGATATCATAAACAATAATTGTTCCATTAAAATTAGAAAAATCATACCTGTTTCTATGTATCCTATGATATGCTGAATCCGGTACAGTTCTCACAATAAAGCCAGTAATTTTATTCTTAACCAGACTAGTTACAAGCTGAAGATAATTACCTGAAATAGGATCGTACGACAAAGGTACTGAAATACCTTTTTTACCTATCGTATCATAGTTTTTAAATGCTTTGTCCCAATCAATTACGGGTAGTAATATATCGTTTTGGCTTAAGCTTAATGACTTAATATTATTTTCACTTCCATTTACTACTTTAGTACTAATAACGGAATCACGCCAAGCTCTAACTTGGGTAACCAGGATTTTAAGTTCGTTTGAAGCTGCTTGAATTTCATTTGGAGTTTCCATTGCAATTTCTTTTTTACAAGAACTCATAAAGGTCAATAATAAGGCTGCAATAAATAGGATTGTTTTGAATTGTTTAATCATAATTTATTTTATATAATTATAGTTCAGTTTCTATTTTTTTTAAAATCGTAGAACAAATACTTTGAAAAAATGCTAGGAAAAAAATCATTTTTTCAATATTTTCTAAAAATCAACTGAATAAATACTCACATAATATTATTTCTAAAATCTGGTTTTACAAAAAAAATAAAATAGAATTGGAATGCACTAATAGCATATGTTATAGAGCATTTTCTAATTCATAAACATATATAAACAAAGTGTTTAAGAATTCTAATTTATAATCAACACACTAAATAATTATTGTAGAATAATTTCGAATTTTTGGTAATAATAAATTAATTTTATAAAAAAGCAGATTATGGGATTTTTAAGACAAATAGGAGAGTACTTGTTTTTAGTAAAACGAGATCCTAATCAAGAAAGAACAGGTATGATGAAAGCAATGCATGGAATGAACCGCATTTCTTTAATTGTATTTTTGATTGGTATAATTGTAATATTAGTGCGTAAGTTTATGCACTAGTTTAATCACTCGTATAATCATTTATTGTTATTATTATACAATCTGCTTATTTAACCAATTCTTCTTGTATAATATCCGCTGCAACCTCCGTGGCACTTTGCCCCGTGTATAGTTTTTCTTTGAGCAATTTATAATCCGCAGCGATTTGGGCCTTTTTATTTTCGTCTTGTAATAATAACCTTAGCTCACGCAATAAATTCTTTTTATTTAAATCTTCCTGAATTAATTCCTTCACCACTTCCTTATCCATAATTAAATTTACTAACGCGATAAATTTAATTTTTACAAAACGTTTTGCAAGTGCTAATGTGATTGGGTTCCCTTTGTAACAAACAATTTCGGGTACTGCTAATAAAGCTGTTTCCAAAGTGGCCGTTCCACTAGTTACAAGTGCTGCCACACTATTATTTAACAATGCATAGGTATTGCCTTTTACAATATGTACATTTTTATGAGCAGGCACTAAGGATGCAAACCATTCGTCATCCAAGCCGGGTGCTTGTGCAATGGCAAAATGATAATTGGGAAAATCATTTACTACAGAAAGCATTTCAGGCAATTTCTTAATAATTTCTTGCTTGCGACTTCCAGGTAACAATGCAATTATTTTTTCACCTGCAACATTAGGTAAGGGATGCGGCAGCCCATGTTGGGATTCCAATACCTGCATTAAAGGATGCCCAATATAATCTACCTCCCAATTCCATCTGTCTTTAAAATATTGTTTTTCAAAAGGAAGAATACATAATAATCTGTCAATACTTTCTTGCATGGCAGGCACTCTATTTTCTTTCCAAGCCCAAACTTGTGGCGCAATAAAGTAAATTACTTTAAAGCCTTTTCGTTTTGCCCATTTTGCAATGCGCAAATTAAAACCTGGATAGTCAATGCATATTAAAATATCGGGCGCAAATGCTTCGATATCTTTTTTGCAAAATTTTATATTCGCAAGAATGGTGCGCAAATTCATAAGCACTTCTACAAATCCCATAAAGGCTAAACTTCTGTAATGCTTAACTATATTTCCTCCTGCGGCTTGCATTAAATCGCCACCCCAACATTGTATGTTGGCATTCGCATCCTTTTTCTTAATTGCTTTGATTAAATTGGAGCCGTGCAAATCACCGCTAGCTTCGCCAGCTATAATATAATACTTCATTTATAAAAACCATTTTACAGACATTGCTACTATTGCATATACAAGGGTCGTGAAAAAAATTCCTTTTGCAACCTTGTCTTTTTGTTTGTTAAAAAACAAAGTGAGGGCAGCACTGTTAAAAATAAGGGATACACTAATCATGGCAGATAGTACTGATTTTTGATGCCCTAATAATAACAAAAACTCCTTTATTGGTATAAAGTTAAATTTCCATTGATAAAATCCGAAAAAACCTATGAAAGGGAGTAAGAGCCCAAAAAGTATACCTGTTATGTAATTGTCTTTTACCATTTCCACATTTTACTTAATTTCTCTTTAAGGAGGTGATTGGTAAGGTCAAATTGAACTGGCACCACACTCACATAATTATTTTTCAAGGCCCACACATCTGTATCTTTTGAAGTATCAAAGTTGGTAAATTCGCCCGTTAACCAAAAATATTTTTTACCATATGGATCTTTTCTTTCTACATACTTTTCCTCATATTTTGCATAAGCTTGTTTGCAGATTTTAATGCCCTTGATGAATTTGAGGTCAATTTTAGGAATATTTACATTTAAGCACAAGTGTTTATCTATACTTTTATCTTTTAATATTTTTTCTATAATTATACCGGCATAATGAGCAGCAGCCGTAAAATCAGCATCAATACTTAAATCCATTAAACTAAATCCTACACTGGGTATACTTTCAATAGAAGCTTCCATTGCTGCAGACATGGTACCAGAATAAATTACATTAATGGAGTGATTTGCCCCGTGATTTATGCCACTTAAACACATGGTTGGCTTTTGATGAAGTACTTTATCTACAGCAATTTTTACACAGTCTACAGGGGTTCCACTACATGCATAGGCTTCAACCCCCTCCATATAATCTATTTTCGTGAGTCTTAAATGATGTCCAATGGTTATAGCATGCCCCATGCCGCTTTGTGGTTTATCAGGAGCAACCACCACCACCTTTCCATAAGGGAGGGCAGCTTTTACGAGTGTTTTTATGCCTGGAGCAGTAATGCCATCATCATTGGTAATTAATATAACAGGTTGATTGGATTTTGTTTTAGCCATAATGCAATTTACTAAGCTAGCAGCGTGCAACAAAAATTTATCAATGATTAAGTTGTTAATTAAGTAAAGAAAAAATGAAAAAATTTAGTAAAAATTTGTATTTACTAAATAATTTAGTAATTTGCACTAAAATAATTAGTTATGTCATACGCTGGAAAAAATTTAAAATACTTAAGAAAGCAACGTGAATGGACACAAACCGAAATGGCCAATCAACTTCAAATTAAACGTTCTTTATTAGGCGCCTATGAAGAAGAGCGGGCTACACCAAGGCTAGAGGTTCAAGAAGCAATTTGTGCATTATTCAACATTAGTTTGGAAGAATTTCTATTTGAAAACCTAGCTGAAAAAGATAACGGTCAAGCGAATGAAATAGATTCTAAACAAGGTTTGTCTTATTTAGACAAACGCCGTTCCTTGAAAATGGATCAATCAGTTTCCGCAGCACCCCTTGTTTCATTTGTGCCTGTAAAAGCCGCAGCAGGTTATTTAGCTGGATATGCAGATCCTGAATTTTTAGATGAATTGAATACATTCACATTACCTATGTTAGCTCCAGGGGATTACCGTGCTTTTGAAATCATTGGGGATAGTATGTTGCCAACGCCAAGTGGCTCTGTGATTGTAGGGGAGAAAGTGAATAGCATAAGAGAGGTAAAAAATTCAAACACATATATTGTGGTATCAAATACGGATGGTGTTGTTTATAAAAGAATCATTACCAACGATGACAATAAAGAAAAGCTCACATTGTTAAGTGACAACCCTTTATATGAACCATATCAAGTAAATAGTCAAGATATTGTAGAAGTTTGGAAAGCAGTCTATATTATTCATAAAGCAGGCACACAACCCATTTGGAATGTTGATCAATTGGCAGGTGTGGTAAATAGCTTACAGGACAAAATCAGCAATTTGAAGCGGACAATGAACTAGTCATTGGTTTTTTTAGTTGTTCCTATATGTAGTTGACCCCGAGATTAACCGCTCGGGGTTTTTATATGCTTTCACTTAGGGGATTATTTACTTTGAAATAAAAAATTAAGTACTATTCCCATTCAATGGTAGCAGGAGGCTTGCTACTGATATCATAAACCACGCGGTTAATGCCGCGTACTTCATTGATGATTGCATTACTCACGTGTGCTAAAAACTCATAAGGCAAGTGCGCCCAGTCGGCGGTCATGCCGTCCACTGAGGTAACTGCTCTTAGTGCTACGGTGTATTCGTAGGTTCTTTCGTCTCCCATAACGCCTACGCTCTTAACGGGCAATAGGATGGTTCCAGCCTGCCAAACCTTATTGTAAAGATCAAATTGTTTTAGTGCTTTCACATATACATCGTCGGCTCTTTGCAATAAATCAACTTTTTCTGGGGTGATTTCACCTAATATTCGAATGGCTAAACCTGGTCCAGGGAAAGGATGACGGTTTATTAAGTCCGCAGGTATGCCCAATTCAAGGCCTACTTTTCTAACTTCATCTTTAAATAAATAACGCAATGGCTCTACTAATTCTAAACGCAAAGAAGCAGGTAAACCACCTACATTGTGATGTGATTTTATGGTTTGTGAAGGCCCATGTACACTCACACTTTCAATCACATCAGGATAGATAGTTCCTTGACCTAAAAAATTGGCTTCCAACATATTACTTGCTTCTTGTTGAAAAACATCTATAAACAATTTGCCAATAATTTTTCTCTTTACTTCGGGATCTGATTTGCCCGCTAAGGCATCATAGAACATTTGTTTTGCATCTATACCTTTTACTTGTAGGCCTATAGCATTGTATATATCTAAAACAGATTGATACTCGTTTTTTCTTAAAACGCCATTGTCTACAAAAATACCATGAAGCCGATTTCCAATGGCTTTATGAATCAATGTAGCAGCAACTGTACTATCCACACCCCCGCTTAATGCCATGATTACATGTCCATCGCCAATTTGTTCTTTTAATTTTTCAACGGTTTCATTGACAAAAGAGGCTGGAGTCCACTCTTGACAACAGCCACAAATGGACACTAAAAAGTTTTTAATCATGGTTTTACCTTCAGTTGAATGGTAAACCTCAGGGTGAAATTGAAATCCGTATAGACTATTTCCACTTGATGCTTTTTTTCTAAAGGCAGCTACGGGAATGCTTTCTGTATCGGCTAACAATTCAAAGTCATCGGGTAGCAGGGTAATGGAGTCGCTATGGCTCATCCATACTTGGCTATTATTGGGTATATTTTTGAATAGCACATCCTCCTTTTGAATGCGTAATTCGGCTCGTCCATATTCTCGCTTGTTTGACTTTTCAACCCTACCTCCAAAATTTTTAGCAGCTAATTGAGCACCGTAACAAATCATTAACATGGGTATATTTTCCAACATGGGGATCATATCAACATTTGGGGCATTAGGCTCATTCACACTAGCTGGAGAACCACTTAAAATAATTCCTTTCAAGCTACTGTCATAAGCTATAGCGGTATTAAATGGTTTAATTTCACAATATACATTCGCTTCTCTTACTGCGCGGGCAATTAGTTGGGTATATTGGCTTCCAAAGTCGAGGATTAGTATTTTTTCAATCATATCACAAAGCTACAAAAAAAAATCCCGCGGATGAGGCGGGATAAATTTATTAATAGCCGTAGCTTTTGGTTTTATTTCTTTTCGAACTTCTTTTTAGCAACTGGTGCGATAGCAGTATGTCTAGCCAGTTTGCTTTTTAAATTAGCCGCTTTGTTTTTATGTATAATACCACGTTTCGCTAATTTATCAATTTGGGAAATGATGTTTGGTAATTTTTCGTCATAAGCTGTTTGCTCACCTATCGTTTTTAAATCACGAATTGCATTACGGGTTGTTTTACCATAATAACGATTTCTTTCACGACGTTTAGTTGCTTGTCTTACATCTTTTTTGGTAGCCGAATGATTTGCCATGTACTAGTTAATTTTCAGGAGGGCAAAGGTAAGGGAAGATGGCTAATAATTAAAATAAAAAGGGAAAAAAATACAAAAAGTATATAAATTATTGATTTTCACTTATTTAAGTACTAAACTCACAATTGTAAGTGACAAAATGCCATTGGATTTTTCAATTTATTTGTTTTAAAACTGAAATCTATTTAATATTTAGGTAATTTTATTCCATTTTTCCTTTAAAAATCAATCAATTAGCACGATATTTGCCAAACGACCAATTCATTAATTAGAAAGCAATTTAAATGAAGGATTTTTCATATATAACGAACTCCCACCCCTCGTTTATTGAAGGGATGTACCAACAATTTTTACAGGATGCAAATTCAATTGATCCCGAATTAAAAAAATTTTTTGAAGGATTTGATTTTGCCATGCAAAATGTAACAAGTCCATCAGTTGTAAATGGATCCAGTTTGGACGCGATCAATTGGTCCAAAGAAATAGCGGTTTATCGCTTAATAGTGGGATATAGAAATAAAGGGCATTTAATTGCTAAGACAAATCCTATTAGAGAAAGAAAAGATAGGCATGCAAATTTGGATTTACATTTCTTTGAATTAACCGATGCTGATTTACAGAAACCATTTTATGCAGGTAATTTTTTAGGCTTAGGAGTCACTTCTTTACAAAATATCATTGCACACCTGCAAACGGTTTACACCAATAACATTGGGATTGAATTTAAATACATTTCAGACCAAACAAAAGTAGATTGGCTTACCAATGAAATGGAAAATAATTTTTCCACGCCCATTAGTATCGCGGAAAAAAGACACATCCTTGAAAAATTGAACCAAGGTGTAATGTTTGAAAAGTTTTTACATACTAAATACATTGGTCAGAAAAGATTTTCATTGGAGGGGGGAGAATCTACCATTGTGGCTTTAGATGCCATCATCAATACAAGTGCGGAAAAGGGTGTTCAAGAAGTGGTGATAGGAATGGCACATAGAGGCCGATTGAATGTACTTGCTAATATAATGGGCAAAACCTATGAACAAATATTTAGTGAGTTTGAAGGGACCGCCATTGTAGACCAAACCATGGGAAGTGGGGATGTTAAATACCATATGGGGTATAGCTCGGACATTGTTACAAGTTCAGAAAAATCAATGCATGTAAGGTTAATGCAAAATCCTTCTCATTTAGAAGCAGTTGATCCTGTTGTATTAGGGTATGCCCGTGCCAAAGCAGATGTTCTTTATCAGAATGATTTTGGTAAAGTACTTCCCATTTTAATACATGGTGATTCTTCTGTTGCTGGACAAGGAATTGTATACGAGATATTACAGATGTGTGATTTAAATGGATACCATACGGGAGGTACAATACACTTTGTCATCAACAATCAAATAGGTTTTACAACCGATTTTGATGATGCCCGAAGTGCTAATTACTGTACTTCTATCGCAGCCATGGTGCAAGCACCTGTGCTACATGTCAATGGGGATGATCCAGAAGCTGTATACAAAGCTGCGGTTATTGCAACTAAATACAGACAAATCTATCATTCGGACATTTTTGTGGATATGGTTTGTTATCGAAAACATGGGCATAATGAAGGGGACGATCCAAAATATACACAACCTCAATTGTATCGTTTAATTGAAAAGCATAGCAATCCAAGAGAAATTTATGTGAATTATCTGTTGCAAAATGGTACAGCTGATGCACAAAATTTGGCAAAGGAAATGGAAACAAAATTCTGGTCCGATTTGCAAGCACGTTTGGATGAAGTAAAGCAACATCCTTTACCCTATAAATACCAAGCCCCAGAATTGGATTGGAATGCAATGCAAAAAGCAACTGCTACGCATTTTGAAACTTCACCAGATACCAGCATTAGTGCTGATAAAGCCTCTTTTCTATTTAAAAATTTGATGAAATGGCCAGAAGGATTTACGCCTTTGAAAAAAGTGGAGAAATTAATTCAAGATAAAATAAAATTATTTGAAACTGAAAATAAAATTGATTGGGCGACCGGAGAATTAATGGCTTATGCCTCTTTGTTGGCCGAAGGTAAGACAGTCAGAATGAGCGGTCAAGATGTAAAAAGAGGTACTTTTAGTCATCGGCATGCAGTTTTATTTGATGAAAATACCAATGAACAGTATGGTAGATTAGACCATGTTTCTCCAAATCAACAACCTTTTCGTATCTACAATTCTTTGTTAAGTGAATATGGTGTGTTAGGTTTTGAATATGGATATGCCTTGGCAAATGCACAAGCCTTAGTTATTTGGGAAGCTCAATTTGGTGATTTCTCCAATGGGGCACAAACAATCATTGATCAATTTATTGCTGCTGCCGAACAAAAATGGCAAACGCAAAATGGGGTTGTCATGTTGTTACCACATGGTTATGAAGGCCAGGGTCCAGAACATAGTAGCGCTAGACTAGAAAGATATTTACAATTGTGTGCTGAGTATAATTTGATCATTACAAACATCACAACAGCAGCTAATTTTTTCCATGCCTTGCGTCGTCAATTAACCTGGAACTTCCGCAAACCCATGATAAATTTTTCACCCAAAGCAAACTTGAGAAGTCCATGGACGTATAGTGATCTTTCAGCTTTCACCTCTGGTGGTTTTAAGGAAGTGATAGATGACTCTTTTGTAACAGATCCTGCTTTGGTAAAGAAGGTTTTATGCTGCACAGGTAAAATTTCATTTGAATTAGCCGAGAAACAAAAAAATGAAAATAGAAATGATATAGCCATCGTTCGACTAGAACAATTGTATCCATTGCCTACTCAACAATTGATAGCCCTACAACAAAAATATGCCAAAGCAAATTGGTGTTGGGTGCAAGAGGAACCAGCTAATATGGGCGCTGCGCAGTTTTTGAAAATGAATTTGACAAGTTTTCCATTTACAGTAATCAGCAGAGAAGCAAGTGCATCAACGGCAACTGGCTATATGAAAGTTCACACTAAAGAACAAGCCACTATTTTAACAAACGCTTTTTCCATACAATAAAATAATTAGTTTTATGATTTCAATTAAAGTACCAACTGTTGGAGAATCCATCACAGAAGTTACCCTGTTAAAATGGACAAAAGCCGAAGGGGCATGGGTAAACCGAGATGAAGTAATTGCTGAATTAGAGAGTGAAAAAGCAACATTTGAAGTGAATGCCGAACAAGAAGGTATCTTATTTCATAAAGCAAAGGAAGGGGATAGTATTTTAATTGGAGATATACTAGCTGACATCGATGAAACTGCTGCTAAGCCAGCTCAAGCGGAAGCACCTGCAGTAGCTGCTGCTAAAGCTCCAACTCCTGCGGCATCAACAAATCAAGCGCCGGTTACATCAGTTCCAAACAATATTAAAACAACACCGGTAGCTGCTGCTATCATTGCAGATAAAAAAGTGGATGCAACACAAATTAAAGCAAGTGGTTATGCTGGTAAAATAACAAAAGTGGATGTTTTGGATGCTTTAAATAATCCTGGTAAAATTCAATTTGCAGGACAGGAGTTATTTTCTCGTAATGTGCGTCCAGAGAAAATGAGTAACCTAAGAAAAACAATTAGCCGTCGTTTGGTGGAAGCAAAAAACACCACAGCTATGTTGACCACCTTCAATGAAGTGGACATGACGGCGATTATGCAAATAAGAAAGCAGTTTAAAGATAAGTTTAAGGAAGCCCATGGGGTGAATTTAGGATTTATGAGTTTCTTTGCAAAAGCTTGTGCGATTGCTTTGACTGAATGGCCAACAGTTAATGCTTTTATTGATGGGGATCAATTAATTTATCATGACTATGCTGATATAAGTATTGCTGTAAGTACTCCACGTGGTTTAACGGTGCCCGTAATAAGAAATGTAGAAAGCCTCAGTATGGCTGAAATTGAAAAAAGTGTAGTGGTTTTAGCGGGTAAAGCAAGAGATTCTAAATTAACTACGGAAGATTTAACAGGGGGTACTTTTACGATTACCAATGGAGGTGTATTTGGAAGTTTAATGAGTACGCCAATTATAAATATTCCACAGAGTACAATTTTAGGTATGCATAAAATACAAGACCGACCAATGGCGGTGAATGGGGAAGTGAAAATTTTACCCATGATGTATTTGGCATTAAGTTATGACCACCGTATCATTGATGGTCGTGAAAGTGTTGGGTTCTTGGTAAGGGTTAAAGCGTTATTAGAAAATCCTGCATTATTATTGATTGGTAAAGATCCTGTTGCAAGTTTATTGGAATTGTAATGCATTACGCAGTACATCAAGATATTGCAAATTCTTTATTATCAGCTTACCATGGTGAGGAGCCGCTGGCCAATTATTTAAAAAAATATTTTGCGGCGAATAAAAAACATGGCAGCAAGGATCGAAAAAATATAAGTGCATTATGTTATGCTCATTTCAGAACTGAAGCAAAAACATTTCCACTACTCAATAAAATTTCCGATCAAATAGACGTTGAAAAATTCGTTGCCTCGCATCAAATACAACCGTTGCTTTTTATTCGAATACGTCCTTGGCAAAAGGAAACTGTCATACAAAAATTACAAGCGGCAAATGTTGAATACAAAGGAGTAGCTGAAAATACTTTTGCTTTTACCAATACCACTTCACTTCAAAATGTTTTAGCATTGGATAAGGAAGTGGTTATTCAGGATTTAAATTCTCAAGCCATTGCTGAATTATTAAAACTAGTGCCAACTAGTGAAGAACATCCCATTCAGGTTTGGGATGCTTGTGCGGCAAGTGGGGGCAAAACAATTTTAATGTTTGATACCATGTCGAATATTAGAATGCATTTATCGGATGTTAGAGAAAGTATTTTATTGAATGCTGATAAACGTTTAAAGCAAGCAGGTATTCGTCCGGCTAGTGTGCAGGAAATTGATTTAACGCAAGCCTTTGATATTAAGAAGCCTTTTGATTTTGTTTTTGCGGATGTACCATGTTCCGGGAGTGGCACATGGGGAAGAACCCCAGAACAGTTGGCTTATTTCACGGAAGTACAATTAAATAAATACACCAAACTACAAGCGCAAATCCTGCATAACATTATTCCTACAGTAAAATTAAATGGTCATTTATTATTTGCAACCTGTTCAGTGTACATGGATGAAAATGAAAATAATGTAGCTGCTTTATTGGCTACTGGAAAGTTCAAGTTGGTGCAACAACAATATTTTACAGGTTATGGGCATCAAGCCGATACTTTATTCGGCGCATTGCTTGAAAAAGTTGCAGATTAAATAAGACTTCCTCGTTGAATAATGCCACCTGCTACCACATCATCTCCTTCATAAAAAACAGCACTTTGACCAGGTGCAATACTTTTTACATTTTCATAAAATCTTGCTTGCACACCTATGTCGGAATGTGATAGGGTACATAAAGCACCACTGTCATGGTACCTGATTTTAGCCATTAAATCTGTAGGGCCTTCTAAATGATCGTATTTGATCCAGTTTATTTTTGATACTAACATGTCATTGGCATCTAAATCTTTTTCTTCACCAATTACGACAATATTTTTCTCAGGATCAATGGCGGTTACATAAGCAGGTTTGCCTAAAGCGATTTCTAATCCTTTTCTTTGACCAATGGTATAAAAAGGATAGCCCTTATGTTTACCCAATCTTTTACCTTTTGTATCTACAAACCAACCCCCATTTACTTTCTCTTCTAATCCTCCAACACGTCTTTTTAAAAACCCACGGTAATCATTATCGGGAACAAAACAAATTTCGTAGCTCTCACTTTTTTTAGCCAATTCTGGATAGCCCATATCAATTGCCATTTGACGAATATCGGTTTTATGCATGCCGCCTAATGGTAAAATTGTACGACTTAATAAATCCTGATCAACGCCCCATAAAACATAACTCTGGTCCTTGGTTTCATCTAGGCCTTTTGAAATCACATAGCGTCCATTGCTGTGTTGACGCACTTTTGCGTAGTGGCCAGTTGCAATAAAATCACAGCCTAATGCGTCGGCTCTTTTTAATAAGGCCCTCCATTTAATATGTGTGTTACACATAACACAGGGGTTGGGGGTACGGCCAGCTAAATATTCTTCAACAAAATTTTCGATAACAAAGTCACCAAACTCATCTCTAATATCTAAAATGTAATGAGGAAAGCCATTGTTTACGGCTGCTAAGCGTGCATCATTAAAGGAGTCAATATTACAACATCCTGTTTCTTTTCCGTTGGTATTGCTGGTGGAGTAGTCCCAGGTTTTCATCGTAATTCCCACCACTTCATAACCTTCATTGTGCAGCATAATGGCTGCTACTGTACTGTCAATTCCGCCGCTCATAGCGACTAAAACCTTCCCTTTATTACGCATATTCTTGGCCAGTTAAAAGTTGGCTTATTACAAAAGTAGCGTATTTCAGTAAGTTTTTCTATCTTCACTTTTACATAACGAAAAATTTAAGAAAATGATCAAGTTACAAGTAATCGGAAATTTGGGCAAAGACGCTCAAGTGAACAATGTGAATGGGAAGTCGGTAATTAATTTTAATGTGGCCCATACGGAACGATTTAAGGATGCACAAGGCAATCAAAAAGACAGAACGACTTGGGTGGATTGCTCTTATTGGACAGATCGTACTGCTGTTGCCCCTTATTTGAAAAAAGGAACACAAGTGTATGTGGAAGGTACACCGGACGTAAGAACATATACGACTGCGGATGGTCGTAATGGCGCATCATTAACTTTACGCATTTTATCGGTACAATTACTAGGAGGTCGTACGAGTGGGGGAGACAATTCAGCACCAGATCATAGTGCCGGGGCCACCTATACGCCAAATGCTACAGCAATGGATGATACTTTAGCAGATGATTTACCATTTTAGTTTTTTAACAACAAATATTAAGAAGGTGTGCTCAGGCACACTTTTTTTTATGTGTAAATTTGTGTGATGGTTAATTTTATTTTTAATGTTTTCCTATGAACGATCAAATTTTTTCTCATGAACAATTGTATGCTTTCACATGCAATGTATTTTTAAAAATGGGCTGTTCTCAAGCAGATGCAATATTGGCTACCAATGTTTTATTGGCAGCTGACGTTAGAGGCATAGATAGTCATGGCATTGCTCGTTTGGCGGGTTATGTAAGATTATGGGAGGTTGGGAGAATAAATACCTCACCCCAAATTAAAGTCGTACATGAAACACCCTCAACTGCAGTGGTTGACGGCGATAAAGGATTGGGATTATTGGTGGCTCAAAAAGCCATGCAAATAGCGATTAACAAAGCAAAATTAGTAGGCACTGGTTGGGTCAGTGTTAAAAATAGCAATCATTTTGGTATTGCAGGATATCATGCGATGATGGCTTTATCACAGGATATGATTGGTATTGCAATGACCAATGCAAGTGCCTTAGTGGCACCAACCTATTCCATTGAAAAAATGTTAGGTACAAATCCTATAGCAGTAGCTGTTCCAGCCGGAAAGGAAGCTCCTTTTGTTGCCGATTTTGCAACCACCACTGCATCAAATGGGAAACTCGAAATAGCACAAAGAAAAAATCAGAACATTCCATCCGGTTGGGCACAGGATAAAACAGGTCAAACCACTCAAGATGCATTTGTGCTTAAACAAGGGGGGGCTTTATTACCATTAGGTGCTGAAAAAGAATTGGGAAGCCATAAAGGTTATGCCCTTGGAAGTATTGTAGATATTTTTAGTGGGGTGTTAAGTGGGGCTAATTTTGGGCCATGGGTGCCCCCGTTTCCAGCTTATGTTCCTATGCCAGAAAATATGCCAGGAGAAGGCATTGGACATTTTATTGGAGCAATGCGTATTGATGCATTTAGACCAGCTTCTGAATTTAAAGACAATATGGATAAATGGTTGCATAGGTTTAGAATTGCAAAACCTATTGAAGGTAAAGAGCATGTATTTGTTGCGGGAGATATAGAACGGGAAATGGTCGCCAAGCGCATGGAAAATGGAATTCCATTGGTAAGTGATGTGGTTAAAGATTTACAAGGATTGGCCGAAAAATTTGGTTTGGAATTATCATAAAAATAGCGCTCCTGACATTTCAGTAAACCTAACGCCTGTTTTGCTATTTACTTTTTACCTTTGTTTTATAATATAGTAAGATTATGAAGATAATGAAGTTTGGAGGCACTAGTGTTGGTAAGCCTGCACGTATGCATCAAGTTGCACAATTAATTACCAAAGATGCTGAACCAACCATTGTTGTATTAAGTGCATTGAGTGGAACGACGAATGCATTGGTAAGCATTTGTGATTTTTTAGCCAAATCAGATAAAACGGGGGCATCAAATCTAATAGAAATCCTTGAAAAACAGTATAGAACTTTCATTGCTGATTTATTAAACTCTTCAATATGCATTGCAAAGGCTCATTTAGTTGTTGATGAACATTTTGAATTTTTAAAAATAACACAAAGAATATCATTGAGTGATGCCTTGAATAAAGATATATTAGCACAAGGTGAATTGATGAGCACAAAATTATTTTCATTGTATTTGGAAGAAAAAAATATTGATCATGCCTTCATACCTGCGCTTGATTTCATGCGATTGGATAACAACGACGAACCAGACTTGGGCTTGATTAGTGAAAAATTGTCAGCTGTATTAAACTTACATCCAACTAAAAAATTATTTATTACACAAGGATATATTTGTAGAAATGCAAAAGGTGAAATAGATAACTTAAAAAGAGGGGGTAGTGATTATACTGCTTCTTTAATCGCAGCAGCGTTGAAGGCATCGGTTTGTGAAATTTGGACAGATATTGATGGTATGCACAATAACGATCCACGTGTAGTTGAAAAAACAGTTGCTATTGAGCAATTGAGTTTTGACGAAGCTGCGGAGTTAGCTTACTTTGGTGCAAAAATTTTACATCCAACTTGTATTTGGCCAGCACAACAAGAAAATGTTCCTGTTAAATTATTAAACACCATGCAGCCAACTGCTGCTGGTACCGTCATAAAAAAAGAGGCAGGTACGATTGGGGTCAAAGCGGTCGCCGCAAAAGACGGCATTATAGCCATTAAAATTAAAAGTAGTAGAATGTTACTTGCGTATGGGTTTTTAAGAAAAATATTTGAAGTATTTGAAAAATACAAAACCCCTATTGATATGATTACCACTTCGGAAGTGGCTGTATCTGTTACCATTGATAGTGATTTACATTTAGCTGAAATCTTAGAAGAGTTAAATAATTTTGCATCTATCGAAGTTGAGAAGGAACAAACCATAGTTTCGCTTGTTGGAAACGAAATAGCTAAAACAGATTCCATCTTAAAGAAATTATTTGACGCCATCAATGAAGTGCCAGTAACGATGGTAAGCTATGGTGGAAGCCCTCATAACATTTCATTGTTATTGCCAAGTGCATTTAAAACAAAGGCATTGCAATTAGTGAACAAAGGACTTTTCAATTTGTAGTGGTTTCTATAAGCCTTTTTAAAAACAATGTAAAAGGCTTTTAAAAAACTTTTAATATATTTTACTACGTATACTCTTAAAAAGAGCCAAATGGAATATTTGGCTCTTTTTTTTCAATAATTAATAAAGTATACTTTGAGTTTTAGTACTTTTTTATTTTTAGCGTCATTCACTGCTGAGAGCTATGGAATAAAAAATAAAAAAGGCTCCGAAAATCGAAGCCTTTAAAATTATCTTTATAAATAATTAAATGAAAAGCAGCGCGTCTCCATAACTGAAGAAGCGGTATTTATCTTTAATCGCTTTTTTATACGCTTCCATGGCTAATTCATATCCTGCAAAAGCGCAAGTCATAATTAACAAACTAGTTTTTGGTAAGTGGAAATTAGTCACCAAGCTATTGGCAATGTTAAAATGATAAGGAGGGTGAATAAAGTGGTTTGTCCAACCTTCAGCTGGTTTTAATAAACGTTGTGCTGTCACACTACTTTCCATGGCACGCATGGCGGTAGTGCCAATTGAACATATGCGTCGATTGTTCTCTTTGGCGGTATTGATGATGCTACAAGCTTGTTCATCAATTTTAAAATATTCAGCATCCATTTTATGCTTACTTAAGTCTTCAACTTCAATGGGACGAAAAGTACTTAAACCAGTGTGTAGGGTCACTTCGGCAAATCGGACCCCAATAATTTCAGCACGTTTAATCAATTCTTTACTAAAATGTAAACCAGCAGTTGGAGCAGCAACAGCACCCTCATGTTTTGCATAAACGGTTTGGTACCTGTCTTTGTCTTCTTCTTCCGGCTTGCGTTTTATATATTTTGGTAAAGGGGTTTCGCCTAAAAAGGCTAACATATTTTTGAATCCTTCATCATCTCCTTCCCATAAAAAACGAATGGTACGGCCACGGCTAGTCGTATTATCAATGACTTCAGCAACTAACTCTTCGTTTTCACCAAAATACAATTTATTACCTACCCGAATTTTTCTAGCGGGATCAACGATAACATCCCATAGACGGTTAGGTTTATTTAATTCTCTCAACAAGAACACTTCGATTTTAGCACCTGTTTTTTCTTTGCGGCCATACATTCTTGCTGGAAAAACTTTAGTGTTGTTCACAACAAAAACATCTTTGTCATCGTAATATTCCAATAAATCTGCGAAATTTCGATTTTCCATATGTCCGTTCTGACGGTTTACAACCATCAATCTACTGTCTTCTCTACGTTTGGTTGGATACTGAGCAATTAAATTTAAAGGAAGGTCGTACCTGAATTGGGAAAGTTTCATTTGTGTCTATTTTTTTGGTGATAGCCACATTAAGTTTACTACAGCCTTACGGGGCAGTTCGCTTCATGTTACGGCATGAAAATTATGAGCGCAAATGTACAACTTTAGTATTAATTTTGTTAACTAAAGATTCATACACAAAATATAATTTGTTTTCAAATAAGGATAAATTTGCTAACAATTGTATACGTGCTTTAGACTTGCTTTAAAACAATGAATTATGCTAAGAACTAAATGGTGGAAAGTTTTGAGTTTTGTATTGTTACTATACACTTGTACCTATGGTTTTTTAGTTAAAATCCCAAAATTAGATGACCGTTTGAAGGAGTCCATTCGGAACTTCTTTTTTCATGTGCCCATGTGGTTTGGGATGATGATTTTATTATTTGTGTCTTTGGTATATGCCATAAAATACCTAAGAACTGGCAATTTAGTACATGATATATATGCAGAAGCATATGCTTCTATGGGGTTGGTTTTTGGCACCTTAGGCATTATTACAGGTGCTTTGTGGGCAAATTACCAATGGGGTAGTCCTTGGGTGGGCGACCCAAAACAAAATGGCGCTGCCATTGCTTTACTTATCTATTTTGCCTATTTTGTTTTAAGGGGCAGCTTATTAGATGTTGAAAAACGTGCAAGGTTATCGGCTGTTTATAATATTTTTTCCTTTTTCATGTTATTTCCTACGCTTTGGATCTTGCCAAGGTTAACGGAATCTTTACATCCTGGAGGGCAAGGAAGTGAGGGAAATCCGGGGCTTAATGGAAAAGATATGTCTTCAAATATGCGTATGGTATTTTATCCAGCTGTCATTGGGTGGACCTTATTGGGGGTGTGGATTAGTACATTACGTATTCGAATTCAGTTGGTAGAATTTAAAAGAGAAGGTATTTTATAAGTGTAAATCAAATCAATTTAAATCATTTTTCATGTTACAATTATTACAAACTCAAGCCATTAAACAAGAGGGATTTATGGTGCAAAACGGTAAAATATTTTTAGTGATGACCATTGTGTGTATTATTTTAATCGGAATTTTTTTATATATTGCTCGTATTGATAAAAGATTAACTCAATTAGAAAAAAACAATTAAATATCATTTTATGCCAATCGAAAAAGAGTATAGTTTCTTTCAAAGTGTAGAAAAAAGTTTTGATAAAGCAGCAAAATTCACCAATTGGGAAAAAGGGATTTTAGCACAAATAAAAGCTTGTAACAGTATTTATAGTATGCGCTTTCCTGTAAAAATGGATGACGGACGCATTGAAGTCATTGAAGCATATCGTGTTCAACATTCTCAACATAAATCACCTTGTAAAGGAGGGATTCGTTTTAGTCTTGCCGTAAATCAAGATGAGGTGATGGCCTTGGCTGCTTTGATGACGTATAAGTGTGCGATTGTAAATGTTCCATTTGGTGGTGCAAAGGGGGGTATAAAAATCAGTCCTAGATCGCTTAGTCCTTATGAGCTTGAAAAAATTACCAGAAGATATACCTCTGAGTTAGTGAAGAAAAATTTTATCGGCCCCGGAATTGATGTACCTGCACCTGACTATGGAACAGGAGAACGAGAAATGGCTTGGATTGTTGATACCTATCAATCTTTAAAACCTGGTGAAATTGATGGAGCAGGTTGCGTAACTGGTAAGCCCATTTCACTTGGAGGGGTAAGGGGAAGAAAGGAAGCTACAGGTTTAGGTGTGTTTTTTGGGGTTAGAGAAGTTTGTTTGATGCCAGAAGTAATGGAAAAAGCTGGTTTAACCACTGGCATTGAAAATAAAAATGTTGTAGTACAGGGACTTGGAAATGTTGGTTATTATTCTGCAAAATTTTTCAGAGAACATGGTGCAAAAGTTATTTCCATTGCAGAATATGAAGGGGCCATTTATTGTAAAGAGGGTTTAAATGAAGAAGCTGTTTTTCAACATAGAAAAGCAACAGGAAGTATTTTAAATTTTCCAGGCGCTACAAATATCGAAAAAAGTGCTGATGCATTAGAAATGGAATGTGACATTTTAATTCCAGCTGCCCTTGAAAATGTAATTGATGCAAACAACGCGCCTCGAATTAAAGCAAAAATTATCGGAGAAGCTGCCAACGGTCCTTTGACACCTGAAGCAGATGAAATTTTTGCACAAAAAGGGATACTAGTCATTCCTGATATGTATTTAAATGCAGGTGGGGTAACGGTTTCTTACTTTGAATGGTTGAAAAATTTAAGTCACGTTCGCTACGGTCGTTTAGAAAAAAGGTTTACTGAAAATGCAAATATTCATATCCTAAGTCAAATAGAAGATTTAACAGGTAAAAAAGTAACAGAAGCAGAAAAGTTGATCATCGCACATGGTCCTGATGAAATTGATTTGGTACACAGTGGCTTAGAGGAGACTATGATTACAGCAACAAGGGAGATTTTGGAAATTTGGAAAGCAAATCCAACCATTCCTGATATGAGAACAGCCGCCTATGTTTGTGCGATAAATAAAGTGGGTACTTCTTATGCTGAGTTAGGTATTTTCCCATAGTGAGCTTACCCTTTTTTTTATAAATATTCGGGGAAATTTAGCAATGGTTGCTGTTTCCCCGATTTTATGGCTGCACCAATGGTTTCGTGTCCATTGCTAGCAATTAAATAAGTTGCATTTAAAACTTGTTGGTATTGATACAACTGTTCAATTGTTTTATGATCTATTTGCACATTGGCTGCTTTACATTCGATTATCATCCAAGGACTTTCATTTTTGTAAAGTAGAATGTCAAATCTTTTTACAAGTTCTCCCAACAGCATTGATTTTTCAATCGCAATAAGTGTGTTAGGATAGTTACAAACTTGTACCATGTATTGAACCATATTTTGTCTAACCCATTCTTCGGGGGTGAGTGAAACCCACTTTTTTCTTAAAGGGTCAAAAATTTCGTCTTTTGTTTTATTGCTTATAGCATATTCAAGTTGGCTGTGCTCTTTTTGCCGAACCTTAAAAGGATACTTGGGGTAATCAATTGAAATCATAGCTTATCCAATAAAATGTGTATTTTTAAAATCAACTTATTGCAATCGTAGAAATTTTGATTCAAAGATACATTTATGAAAACGAAAGAAGAAATTGTGAACAATTGGTTGCCTCGATACACAGGAGCGAGCATTGATTATTTTGGCAAGTACATCTTACTTACTAATTTTAGTCACTATGTAAATTTATTTGCTCATTGGAATGGGGTTGAGGTTGTTGGTAAAGATAGACCCATGCAATGTGCAACAGCCAATGGCATTACCATTATTAATTTTGGAATGGGTAGTCCTGGTGCTGCCACTATAATGGATTTATTAAGTGCAATACAACCCGAAGCCGTTTTATTTTTAGGAAAATGTGGAGGATTAAAAAAACGCAATGCCATCGGGGATTTAATCTTGCCCATTGCTGCCATTAGGGGTGAGGGTACATCAAATGATTATTTCCCAGCCGAAGTGCCAGCATTACCAGCGTTTGCGTTGCAAAAAGCTATTTCAACAACTATACGGGATAATAAAGTTGATTACTGGACAGGGACAGTTTATACTACAAACAGACGTGTTTGGGAACATGATGATGCTTTTAAAGCTTATTTAACTAAGATACGCGCCTATGCCATTGATATGGAAACAGCCACAATTTTTATTGTAGGTTTTTATAATAAAATTCCAACAGGTGCTTTGTTATTGGTCAGTGATTCTCCAATGATACCTGAAGGGGTAAAAACAGAAGCAAGTGATAATAAAGTCACTTCAGCATTTGTGGAAAGGCATTTAAATATTGGGGTGCAGTCATTACAACAACTTATTAACAATGGACAAACCGTAAGGCATTTGAAATTTTAATATTTTTATAAAAATATAAATTATTAAAATTTCACTTCTTTTTGATTTTAATTACTTTAACTTTTTAAAACTGAAAAAATGTTATATTTTTTAACTTGTTTAGTCTTTCCACAAAAAAGGAAACAGGATATAGGCAAGTGCAATGATCATTAAATCAAAACCTGAAAGGAGTCCAACCAATTGAGGCAAACCATTCTGTACGATGTCTGCAAATGCAATATTGGCAATTCGAATTAAAAGTAATAATTGCGGAATAATTAATGGAAATCCAAGAATGGCCATTATTGCTGATGGCTGTTGTGCTTTCGCAGCCATGGCAGCTAAAAAACTAAATACCAAACTTAAGCTTATACCCCCTAAACAACTTATTCCAAAAAATAATAAAAAATGTTGTAAAGGATTGCCTAGTAGTAAAGTAAATAGCAATAAACTTAATCCACTCATCAATATCATTAAGATGCCATTGTATATGAGTTTTGATAAAATAAAATCAATGGGGCTTGTTATAGCATAAAAATAAAGCATCCGGCCTTTTCCTTCCTGCAAAAAACTTCTAGCAACCGCATTGATACAAATAAAAAGCAAGGTAACCCAGTAAAGTCCATTCCAAACTTTATCATCAGGTTGTCCCATGGTCAAGTAAATAACGAAGGTAGTGGAAGCAATGTAAAGTAAGATGCCAAAAAAAGTATACTGTTGGCGAAATTCCAACAATAAATCTTTTTTCAATAAAGTAAATATATTTATTATTTGTGGGCGCATGTTCTGCATCTTGGTTCATAAATTTCTTTTTCTCCCAACAAAATCGTGTCCTCTTCCTGGTTCGTTCGAAAAGAAATATTTGCTAGGTGGCCACATTGAACACAAATTGCATGAAGCTTTGTAATAAAATCTCCGATGGCAAGTAAATTTGGCATCGGTCCAAATGGCTTTCCTAAATAATCCATATCCAAACCGGCAACGATTATTCTTTTCCCTTGTTTTACCAATTGTTCTACAACAGAAATTATTTCCTCATCAAAAAATTGTGCTTCATCAATCCCAACAACCTGAGCATTTTTTGCTAGTAATAAAATACGGGTGGAGTGATCTACTGCAGTAGAATGAATCCAATTTGAATCATGACTTACCACTTTATTTTGATCATATCTAGTATCCATTGCTGGCTTATATATCTCCACTTTTAAATTTGCAATTGATGCACGTTTTAATCTTCTGATAAGCTCTTCTGTTTTGCCGCTAAACATACTTCCACAAATTACTTCAATAGATCCTCTCTTTTCGCCTATTGTATATTGTTCTATGAACATGATGTTTGGTTAAAATGTATAAAAATTCAATACCAAAAATAAACATTCTATAATTAGGACTTCTCTAAATGTATTATTATTTCTTTCATTGTTTTTTGAGTTGCTCCTGTATTTTCAAGAATATATTTTTTGGCATTTTCGCAAACATGATGGTAAAGTGAATCTGATTGTATGAGTTCATTTACATACATAACAAAAGAAGCCTCATTTATGATTTGATATCCACCAAGGAATTTCCTTAAACCAATTGCTTCCTTGTATTTAGTATCATTTAGTCCCCAAATTACGGGTATTCCAAATGCAGCAGGCTCCAATACATTATGTACACCATCTTTTCCAAAACCACCACCCACGTAACTAATATATGCATATTGGTATAAGTTTCTTAAAAGGCCAATACAATCAACAATAAGCATAATGGGTTTTAATTGTTTTTCTTTTTTTTGTAGGAGCTGTGTTAAAGTAATAGCTGTAGGATAATTCTTTTTACAAATTTCAATACTTTTAATATCCACATGGTGTGGTACAATGATCCAATTGAATTGATTAAAATGGGCTGTTGTTTTTGATAAAATTACATCATCTTCTTTCCAGGTACTACCGGCTACGATATTTTTATAGGGTCCTAAAAGGTGAATCCACTCAACAGGATGAAGGTTATTAGCAGTTTGCAAAACTCGATCGAAGCGTGTATCACCATTAATAAATAAGCGGGTTTTTTTCAGGAAGGGCGCAACCAATTCATACATTTCCAAGTCCTGTACGAGAATACTTGAAAAAAATGTTAACATGTTTTTATAAAAGCCACCATACCATTTAAAAAACACTTGGTTAGGTCTAAAAATAGCGGACACTAATAAGATTGGGATGTTTCTAGTATGTGCTTCATTTAAATAATGATACCAAAATTCATATTTAATAAATAGGATTAAGGAAGGATTTAATTTATTGTAAAAGGCTATTGCATTTTTTGAACTATCCATTGGAAGGTAAGTGACAGCATCCACTGAATGCTCATTTCTTCGATACAAGTAACCTGATGGAGAAAAAAAAGTAACCCAAATTTTATATTGAGGTAATTTGTCTTTTATTGACAAGATAATAGGCAAACCTTGTTCAAATTCACCATAAGAGGCAGCGTGAATCCAAATGATGGGATTGCCTTTAAGTTGATTTTTTTTCTCCTCTATTTCATTCCAAACATTTTTTTGTCCCACAATCCATTCTTTTGCTTTTTGATTGAATATGCTCAATATTTTAGCAATTTTTGGGTAACAAAAAATAAATAAATGATACAATAACATGGGTCGTAGTTCTGCAGCCAATATTAGGCTTTTTATTGTAATTTCGTTAAAATTTATTGGATGCGAAAGATTCAGATGGTAGACACTAAAACGCAGTATTTGGCCATAAAGGATCAAGTGGACGCGGCGATTCATGAAGTATTGGATTCGGCTGCTTACATTAACGGAAAGGCCGTAAAAGAGTTTGCCCAAAATTTAGGAACCTATTTAGGAATTGAGCACGTGATTCCTTGTGCCAATGGAACAGATGCTTTACAGATTGCTATGATGGCTTTGGACTTGCAACCTGGTGACGAAGTAATCACGCCTTCCTTTACATATATCGCTACCACAGAGGTAGTTGCATTGTTAAAATTAACGCCAGTTTTTGTAGATGTTGATCCTGTAACCTATTGCATGGATATTGAAAGTTTGAAAAAAGCGATAACACCAAAAACAAAAGCCATTGTTCCCGTCCATTTGTATGGACAAGCAGCCCCAATGGAAGAAATTATGGCTATTGCAAAGGAGCATCATATTTATGTGATTGAAGATAATGCACAAGCAATTGGTTGTGATTATACTTTTTCGGATGGTACTAAAAAGAAAACGGGTACTATTGGACATATAGGCGCAACCTCCTTTTATCCAAGTAAAAATTTAGGTGCTTTTGGTGACGGTGGTGCATTGTTTACAAACGACAAATCACTTGCAACAAAAATGTCAATGATTGCCAATCATGGTCAATCAGAAAGATATTATCATGATGTGGTAGGTTGTAATTCAAGATTGGATTCAATTCAAGCCGCAATCTTAAATATTAAATTGGCGCATTTAGATGCATATAGTAAAGCAAGGCAGGAAGTAGCAGCATATTACACGAATGCATTTACAAGTAATGCTCAAATTGTAACACCAGCTATTGGTAAGCACACTACGCATGTTTTTCATCAATATACGATTCAGTTGAAAGGAGTAAATAGGGATGCATTTATTGCTCATTTAGCTGCGAAGGAAATTCCTTGTATGATTTATTATCCAGTACCTGGGCATTTGCAAAAAATGTTCGGTAATCAAGAAAATACTAAATTAGATTTGCCTGTAACCAATGCATTAACACCTTGTGTTTGTTCATTACCCATACATACTGAGATGGATGCGGAACAATTGTCATACATTACTGAAGGAGTCAACTCTTTTTTTAATAAATAATAAATAATTTAATGAAAATAGCAGTCGTAGGCACAGGATATGTTGGATTGGTAACGGGTACTTGTTTTGCAGAGACAGGTAACAAAGTTACTTGCGTGGATATTGATAAAGCGAAGGTGGAAAAATTAGCCAACGGACAAATCACCATTTACGAACCAGGATTAGAGAAAATATTTTTAAGAAATATTAAAGAGAGTCGTTTAAAATTCACCACGCAGTTAGAGGAAGCGGTTGCAGATGCGGAGATTATCTTTTTGGCATTGCCAACCCCTCCGGGTGCAGATGGTAGTGCTGATTTAAAATATGTATTGGGTGTTGCGGATCATTTAGGTAAAATATTAAAGGGTTATAAAGTCATTGTAAATAAGAGCACGGTGCCAGTGGGTACAGCGGATAAAGTAAGTGCTGCGATTGCAAAAAATTATAGCGGCGAGTATGATGTAGTGAGTAACCCTGAGTTTTTAAGAGAGGGCGTTGCGGTGGATGATTTTATGAAGCCGGACAGAGTAGTAGTTGGTACAAGATCGGATCGAGCTAAAAAATTAATGAGTGATTTATATGCACCATTTGTAAGACAGGGTAATCCTATTATATTTATGGATGAGCGTAGTTCGGAGTTAACGAAGTACGCAGCCAACAGTTTCCTTGCTACTAAGATTTCATTCATGAACGAGATCGCGCAATTGTGTGAGCGCATGGGAGCGGACGTTGATATGGTAAGAAGAGGCATTGGATCGGATGACAGAATCGGCAAACGTTTTTTATTCCCAGGTATTGGTTATGGAGGATCATGTTTCCCAAAAGATGTACAAGCATTAATCATCTCATCGGATGAAGTGAACTATGAGTTTGAGATTTTAAAAGCCGTTGAAAAAGTAAACGCTTTACAAAAATTACATTTGGTTCAAAAGATTAAAGCATATTATAAAAACGATTTACAAGGCAAGCACTTTGCATTATGGGGATTGGCATTCAAACCCAATACCGATGATATAAGAGAAGCACCCGCATTGTCAATCATTGATGCCTTAACATCAGCAGGCGCCACGGTTACAGCTTATGATCCTGAAGCGAT
>Ga0209188_1000747_pt1 | contig 29603 bp, 33 predicted proteins | sample C_130625_EF_Meta_FD_187307 | JGI IMG/M metagenome (GOLD analysis project Ga0209188, IMG submission 187307) | Freshwater microbial communities from Lake Croche, Canada to study carbon cycling - C_130625_EF_MetaG (SPAdes) (version 2) | ecosystem: Environmental > Aquatic > Freshwater > Lake... | reverse complement strand
AAAGCCTCCTCGTGTGGAGCGAGACACCGGTCGGGACCCGAAGCACCCCGACCTTCATATGATCTTGTCAGGCGACCCCCCGGTTGCAAGGGGGGGCGCCATGGCGTTGCACCGGCGTAGCGGTCGCGCCACATTGGCCGCACCATGACAGCGGCTGCCACTCTTCCCATCCTCCTCGTTCCCGACACCCGGCTGCGGGCCAAGGCGCGGGCGGTCGGTGCGGCCGATGGCGACGCGGTCCGCGACCTTGCCCCGCGCATGCTGGCGACCATGTACGCCGCCCCCGGCATCGGCCTCGCCGCGCCGCAGATCGGCGTGACGCTGCGGATCTTTGTCGTCGATCTGCAGAAGAACGAGGCGCCGGACCCGATGGTGCTGGTCAATCCTGAGATCACGGCGGAATCCGAGGCGATCGCGGTGCGGGAGGAAGGCTGCCTCTCCCTCCCCGGCCAGTATGCCGAGGTGGCGCGCCCGGCGCGGGTGCGGATGCGCTATCACGACCTGGGCGGGGCGAAGCGGGAGATTGAGGCCGAAGGGCTGCTCGCCGCCTGCCTGCAACACGAGCTGGACCACCTGAACGGCGTGCTCTTCGTCGATCACCTGAGCGCCTTGAAGCGCAACATGCTGCTCCGCAAGCTCGCCAAGGATCTGCGCCTGAAGGCGCAGGACTGAACGGGTGCGCCTGGCTTTCATGGGCAGCCCGGATTTCGCGGTGCCGGCGCTGCAGGCGCTGCACGCGGCCGGGCACGCCATCGCCGCCGTCTATTGCCAGCCGCCGCGTCCCGCCGGGCGCGGCCAGCGGGAGACGCCCTGCCCGGTGCAGCGCGCCGCCGAGGCGCTGGGCCTGGCCGTCCGCAGCCCCGCGCGGCTGCGGCAGGACGCGGCGGCACAGGCGGCGTTCGCCGCACTCGACCTCGATGCCGCCATCGTCGCGGCCTATGGGCTGATTCTGCCGCCGGCCATGCTGGCGGCGCCGCGGCTGGGCTGCCTCAATATCCATGCCTCCCTGCTGCCGCGCTGGCGCGGCGCGGCGCCGATCCATGCCGCGCTGCTGGCCGGCGATGCCGAGACCGGCGTGACCATCATGCAGATGGAGGCCGGCCTCGATACCGGCCCGATGCTGCGCCATGCGGCGATCCCGATCGGCCCCGCGACCACCTTGCCCGAGCTGCACGACGCGCTGGCCAGCCTCGGCGCAAAGCTGATCGTGGAGACCCTGGCGGCGATCCCGCCCGCGGTGCCGCAACCGGCGGACGGCGTCACCTATGCCGGCAAGCTCGGCAAGGCCGATGGCGCCATCGACTGGACGCGGCCGGCGGCGCTGATCGAGCGGCAGGTGCGGGCGCTGAACCCCTGGCCCGGCACCTTCTTCACCTGCCGGGGAGAGGCGATCCGCCTCCACGCCGCCCTGCCGGTGGCCGGCGCCGGGACACCGGGGGAGGTGCTGGACACTGCCCCCACCATTGCCTGCGGCGCGGGCGCGCTGCGCCTGCTGCGCCTGCAACGCCCGGGGCGCGGGCCGCTGGGGGCCGAGGACTTCCTCCGCGGCTTCGCGCTGCCGCCGGGCAGTCGGCTCGGCTGATGCCGCGCTACGCGCTGCTGCTGGAATACGATGGCGGGCCCTTCGTCGGCTGGCAGCGGCAGGCGCAGGGGCTGTCCGTCCAGCAGGCGCTGGAGGAAGCGGCGGCGGCGCTGAACGAGGGCGTGCCGCCGACCAGCATGGCCGCCGGGCGCACCGATGCCGGCGTGCACGCCGCCGGGCAGGTGGCGGAGATCACCTTGGCCAAGGACCTGCCGCCGGAGCGGGTGCGGGATGCCCTGAACTTCTACAGCCGGCCGCACCCGCTGGCGGTGCTGAAGGTCGCCCGCGCGCCGGAGGGCTGGTCGGCGCGCTTCGCCGCGACCGGCCGGGCCTATCGCTACCGCATCCTCAACCGCCGGTCGCGCCCGGCGCTGGAAGCCGGGCGGGTCTGGCATATCCACGGAACGCTGGATGCCGCCGCCATGCAGGCGGCCGCGCAGCTGCTGCTGGGCCAGCATGACTTCTCCGCCTTCCGCGCCGCCGCCTGCCAGGCCACCTCACCGCTCCGCACGCTCGATCGGCTGGAGGTGCGGCGGGAGGGCGAGGAGGTGACGGTGATCGCCGAGGCGCGGAGCTTCCTGCACCATCAGGTCCGTAACCTCGTCGGCACGCTGGCCGAGGTGGGCGTGGGCAAGCGGGATACCGCATGGCCGCGCGCGGTGCTGGACGGCCGCGACCGCACCAGGGCCGGGCAGACCGCCCCGGCAGAGGGGCTGTGCTTCATGGCCGTGCGCTACGGCGTGCCACTGGAGTGGGTCTGAGCACGCTTTGTTGCGGGGGGGGCGACAGGTGCCACGGTCCGGCCCTAGAGCAGGCTGCGTTGAGATGGATCACAAGGTGATCCATCTCAACGCAGGTAACCTGCTCTGGTTATTATATTTTCCAGAGCAAGACATCCGTTCAGATGTTTCCATCTGAACGGAACTTGCTCTAGCAGGCTGCGTTCACATGCGTTCACGCAGCCCGCTCTAGCATGTGTTGGATCGCGCGATTCAGCGCCTTCGGCGAGTCCGCCTCGACGCATCGCGCTCTAGAGGAATCGCTCAATATCGAGCGAGCTTTCCCGGCCGATCCGCCCGGCATGCTCCACCAGGAAGCGCTCCGCCGCCTCTCGCCCGAAGCCGCGCAGGATTTGCAGGAACTCCCAATCGCCGTTCAGCTTGGTGGAGAGCTTGAAGCCGCGCATCCGCACCTCGTCCTCGATGCAATGGAGGAAGATGCGCCGATAGCGCGGCTGTTCCAGCCGCCCGCCCTCCAGCAGCCGCTGGACGAAGTCGATCGCCCGCATCTCCGCCATCAAGGACGCGTTGAAGCTGATCTCGTTCAGCCGATTCATGATGTCGGATGGCGTTTGCGGCAGCTCCTCGCGCATGATGGCGTTGATCTGCACCAGCAGGATGTCGGGCGCCCCGCGTTCGTGATACAAGGGCCACAGCGCGGGATTGCCCAGATAGCCGCCATCCCAATAGGCCTCACCGTCGATCTCGACCGCGCACGCCACCTGCGGCAGGCAGGCGGAGGCAAGCACGGCATCGATGCTCAGCTCGGCCCGGGTGAAGATCCGTGGCTTGCCGGACCGTACATTGGTCGCCGAGATATACAGCCGGTTGGCGTTGGGGGCGGCCCGCAGCGCCGCGCAATCCAGATGCCGCTCCAACAGCGAGCGCATCGGATTGAACACCTCCGGCAGCATGTTGAACTGATAGGGGGAGAACATCCGGGTCATGGTGTCGAAGGCCTGGTAGGCCATGGACCAGGTCAGGTCATGGCCCCAGATCGCTTTCTCGACCGGGGTGTTCTGCATCGGGCTGAAGACCATCCGGGCGGCGATGTCCCGCCACAGCGCGCCCAGCGCCTCGATCGCGCCGGCCCGCCCGCCGCGCGCCAGCCCTTGCACCAGCACGGCGGCGTTGATCGCCCCGGCCGAGGCGCCGGAGACGCCGTCGATGACGATGCGTTCATCCTCCAGCAGCCGCTCCAGCACACCCCAGGTGAAGGCACCATGGGTGCCGCCGCCCTGAAGCGCGAGGTTGATGCGCTTGGGCGCCGGGGCCGACCCGATCGCCGGCGCGGCGAGATCCGGGCCGGTCAACTCGCGGTCCAGCCCCCGTCGATCGACAGCGCCGCGCCGGTCATGCCGGAGGAGCCGGGGCCGCAGAGAAAGAGCGCGGCCTGGGTGATCTCATCGACCTCGATCCAGCGCTTGGAGGGCTGGTGTTCCAGCAGGTGGTCCTTCAGCGCGGCTTCTTCGGAAATGCCAAATTTCTTGGCCAGCGGCGGCACCTGCGCTTCGGCCAGCGGGGTGCGGACGAAGCCGGGGCAGATGGCGTTGCAGGTGATCTGCGTCTGCGCCACCTCGACCGCCACCGTCTTGGTCAGGCCGATCTGCGCATGCTTGGCCGAGACATAGGCGGATTTGTTGGGGGAGGCGATGAGGCCGTGCGCCGAGGCGATGTTGATGATCCGCCCCCAGTTGCGCTTCTTCATGCCCGGCAGCACGGCGCGGATGGCGTACCAGTTGGAGGCGAAGTTGATCGCCATGATCGCCTCGAACTTCTCGGGCGGGAATTCATCGATCGGGGCGACGAACTGGATGCCGGCATTGTTCACCAGGATATCGACGCTGCCCAGCGCCGCTTCGGCGTCCGCCACCATCTGCGCGATGGCGTCCGGCTTGCTGATATCGGCGGCCGAATAGGGCGCCTCGGCGACGCCCATCAGCGCCCCCACCTCGGCCCGCGCCGCGGCGATCTCCTCGGGCTTGCCGAAGCCGTTCAGCATCACCTTGGCGCCCGCTGCGGCCAGGGTCTTGGCAATGCCATGGCCGATGCCGCTGGTGCTGCCGGTGACGAGGGCGCCGCGCCCAGCCAGGAACTTTTCCATCCGCGTTCACTCCTGCGATGCCGGACGGCCACGCCGCTGGCTTGCCGCTCCCCTACCAGGAAGCGGCCGGTTAGGCGATATCCATCAGCAGCCGCACCGCCCGCTTCACCGCCGGCGAAAGCAGCTTCGGCGCGTAGAAATCCCCGGCCGCGCGCTTGCCTGCCTCGGCCAGCGTCGGATAGGGCAGCACCATCCCGGCCAGCGCCGAGGCCGGCAGTTGCCGCCCGATCAGCAGCCCGTACATCCCCGCCATCTCCCCGGCATGCGGCGCCAGCACCGTGGCACCCAGCAGCCGGCCCTTGGGCGTCAGCACCAGCTTCACCCCGCCCGCCTCCAGCCCCTCGGCCGCCGCGCGGTCATTCTCGGCCAGCGGCCAGCGATGGATGCGGAGCTCGCGGTGCCCGGCGGCGCGCGCCTCGGCCTCCGTCAGCCCGATCTGGGCAAGTTCGGGATCGGTGTAGGTCACCCGGGGCAGGGCGGCGTAGTCCAGCCGGGTGAAGGGCAGGCGCAGCAGCATCGCGCGCACGAGGATGCCGGCATGCTGGCCGGCCACATGGGTGAAGGCGCGCGGGCCCAGCCCTTCCGGGTCGGCGATATCGCCCACCGCCCAGACCCGTTTGTTGGACACCGAGCGCAGCCGCCGATCCGTGGCAATGCCACGCGGCCCGGCCGTGATGCCGGCGGCGGCGAGGTCGAGGCCGCCGAGCCGTGGGACCCGACCGGCGGCGACCAGCAGATGCGTGCCGGCGATCCGGCTGCCATCGGCCAGCACCGCGACCGGGCCAGGCTCGACCCGTGCGACCTCAGCGCCTTCCCGGATCACCACGCCATCGGCCTGCAAGGCGGCGCGCAGGCCATCGACCAGTTCCGGCTCCTCCCGCCCGGCGATGCCGGCGCTGGCTTCCAGCACCGTCACCTGGCAGCCCAGCCGGGCATGCGCCTGGGCCATTTCCAGCCCGATCGGCCCGCCGCCCAGGATCAGCAGATGGCCGGGCGCGGCGGGCAGGTCGAACAGCGTCTCATTGGTCAGATAGGGGATGGCATCCAGCCCGGGGAGCGCGGGGATCGCCGGCCCCGCGCCGGCGGCGATGACGGCGCGGCGGAAGATGATCCGGCGCCCGGCCACCTCCAGCGCATCGGGGGCGATGAAATAGGCGTGGCCTTCGATCACCTCAACGCCCATGCCGCGATAGCGCTGGGCGCTGTCATTGGGCGCGATGCGGGCAATGGCGCCGGCGACATGCGCGCGGACGCCGGCCCAATCGATCTCGGGCGGGGGCAGGCGCACGCCGAAGCGCCCGGCGCGCCGCGCCGCCGCCGCCGCCGCCGCCGCCGCCAGCAGCGCCTTCGACGGCACGCAGCCGGCATTCAGGCAATCGCCGCCCAGCCGGCCGCGTTCGATCAGCGCCACCTTCAGCCCCAGCCCGGCGCAGATCGCCGCGACCGAAAGCCCGCCGGCGCCCGCCCCGATCACCGCCACATCGACATCAGCCATGCGTCCCACCCCCCCTTGCGTCCACCGCCCGCCGCCGCGTTCGTGCCCGCCACCAGGCCCCCCCGAGCGAGAGCAGGGCAAGGCCCAGCAACGGCAACAGCACCCCCGGCGCCAGGATCGCCGAAAGGTCCGGCCGCCCGCCCGCCGCGAAGACCTGCCCGAGGCCCGCGCCGATGCCCGAGAAGACGATCGTCGCCGGGATGATCCCGAGGAAGGTCGCCAAGGCATAGGGCGCGAGCCGCATGCCGACCACCGACGGGGCGAGATTGGCCAGCCAGAAGGGGACCACCGGCACCAGCCGGAGCGAAAGCAGGTACCAGAAGCCGTCCTCGGCCAAGCCCTGGCGCAGAGCGGCGAGGGCCGGGGTCCGCGCCCGGTCCAGCAGCCCGCCCAGGGCGTGCCGGGCCAGCAGATGCAGCAGGCAGGCGCCGAGCGTTGCGCCGATGACCGTCAGGGCCGCCCCGCTCCAGGGGCCGAACAGGAAGCCCCCGGCCAGCGTCATCACCGCCCCGCCCGGCAGGGAGAAGGCGACCACCGCGATATAGACCAGGACATAGGCCAGCCCGGCCAGGCGCGGCGCGCCCGCAACGAAGCCGAGCAGCGTCGCCCGGTGCGCCGCCAGCGCCTCAAACGACAGCAGAGCCGGCAGCTCGAGGGCATAAGCGAGCCCGAGCGCGCCAAGCAGCAGCGCGACCGGCCAGAGCCGGGTCCAGCCGGGGCGGGCAGAGGGGGCGGACATGTGGGGCGCCTACCCCGCTTCGCCGCCGCGCGCCATCCCGGCCGCCGCGATTGACGCGGCACCCCCCCGGTCCCTATATCCCGGCCGCCATCGGCGCCCAAAGCGGGCCGCCGGCCGGCCGCGGCGTGGTGCCACCCTGGCGCCCCGCGGCCGCAGCCCAGACGGAGAGTCCTGTGAAGCGTACCTATCAGCCCTCGAAGCTCGTCCGGAAGCGCCGGCATGGCTTTCGCACCCGGATGGCAACGGTGGGCGGCCGCAAGGTGCTGGCCAATCGCCGCTCCAAGGGCCGCTCGAAGCTGAGCGCCTGAACGGCGGGATACGATGCCGGGACGCCTACCCCGGCTGACCCGACGCGCCGAATTCCTGGCCTGTGCGGCCAAGGGCCGCAAGGCCGCCCGTCCCGGGCTGGTGTTGCAGGTTCTGCCGCAGCCGGGGGCCGGCCTCAGGCTCGGCTTCACCGCGACCAAGCGGCTTGGCAATGCCGTGCAACGCAACCGCGCCAAGCGGCGGTTGCGCGAAGCGGCGCGGCTGGAACTTGGTGGCCACCCGGGCGGCTTCGACCTGGTGCTGATCGCCCGCGAGGGCACCGCGGCGCGGCCCTTTGCGACGCTGCGCGGCGATCTGCGCGGCGCCTTGCGGCAGGCCAGCGGTCCGGCCCGCGAGACGCCGCCATGAGCCCGGCGGCGCAGGTGCTGCGCGGTGCGGTGATCGGCTATCAATGGACGCTGCGGCCGTTCATCGGCGCCCATTGCCGCTATGAGCCGAGTTGCAGCCATTACGCGCTCGGCGCCCTCTCGGCACATGGTGCCGGTCGCGGCGCCTGGCTTGCTTCCCGGCGCATCCTGCGCTGCACGCCCTGGCATGCCGGCGGCGACGACCCCGTGCCTCCCGTTTCCCGGCCCGCTGCGAAAGGCTGAGACCCGATCATGGATCAGAAGCGCCTGATGGTGGCGATCGCCATCTCAATCGGCATCCTGCTGGTCTTCGACCTGCTGAGCCGGCCGTATCGCGAGCAACAGAAGGCCCAGCAGCAACAGCAGCAGCAACAGCAGCAACAGCAGCAGGCCCAGGTAAAGCCGCAGGCGGCCCAGGCCACGGCCGGCGCGGCCGGCAGCGCCGCGACCGCCGAGAGCACCGCCCTGGCGACGCCCGCCGCCCGCCTGCCGATCGAGGCACCGCGGGTGAAGGGCTCGTTCAGCCTGCGCGGTGCACGGCTGGATGACCTGGTGCTGAAAGACTATCGCGAGACGGTCGATCCGAAGTCGCCGCTGGTCCGCCTGCTGGCGCCGCGGGAGGACGCCGCGCCCTATTACGCGCAATGGGGCTGGACCGCGCCCGATGGCCGGACCCGGGTGCCGGACGGCAATACCGACTGGGCGGCGACGGGCGGACCGCTGGCGCCCGGCACGCCGGTGACGCTCGGCTGGGACAACGGCCAGGGCCAGCGGTTCGAAATCGGCCTCACGGTCGATGACAACTACATGTTCAGCGTCGAGCAGCGGGTGACGAACCGGGGCGCCGAGCCGGTGCAACTGCTGCCCTGGGCCCGGGTGCGCCGGGAATCGACGCCGCCGACCCAGGGCTTCTTCATCCTGCATGAAGGCTTCGTCGGCGTGCTCGACGGCCGGCTGCGCGAGCTGACCTACAGCGACGCCAAGACCGAGGCGGAGAAGCGCAACGGTGTTGCGCTGGAGCAGGAGACCGGCGCGGGCTGGGCTGGCTTCACCGACAAGTACTGGCTCGCCTCCCTGGTCGAGACCGACCCGAAGCTACGCCTCAAGGCCGCCTACCGCCATGTGGCCGAGGCCGGCGCCAGTCGCTGGCAGGTGGATTTCGCCCCGCCCGCCGCCGAGATCATCGCCCCCGGCGCCACCGCCAGCCTGCCGACGCGGCTGTTCGCTGGCGCCAAGGAGGTGCTGACGCTGGATGCCTACAGCGAAAAGCTCGGCATCCCGGATTTCGACAAGGCGGTCGATTTCGGCTGGTTCTACTTCCTGACCAAGCCCTTCTTCTACGCGCTCGACTGGCTCTATGGCCTGGTCGGCAATTTCGGCGTCGCCATCCTGCTGTTCACGCTGGTGCTGAAGGCGGCCTTCTTCCCGCTGGCCAACAAGGCCTACCATTCCATGGCGCGGATGAAGATCCTCGGGCCGAAAATGACCGAGATCCGGGACCGCTACAAGGAAGACCCGACCAAGATGCAGGCCGAGATGATGGCCCTGTACAAGACCGAGAAGATCAATCCGGCGTCCGGCTGCCTGCCCATCCTGTTGCAGATCCCGGTCTTCTTCGCGCTGTACAAGGTGCTGTTCGTCACCATCGAAATGCGCCACGCGCCCTTCTTCGGCTGGATCAAGGATCTGTCGGCGCCCGATCCGTCGAACCTGTTCAACCTGTTCGGTCTGATCCCGATCGATCCGGCGGCCTGGTCCAGCTATCTGCACATGCCGGCCTGGGCGCTGATCATGGGCGCGACCATGTTCTTCCAGCAGAAGCTGAACCCGGCCCCGCCCGACCCCATCCAGGCCAAGGTCTTCCAGTGGATGCCGATCATCTTCACCTTCATGCTGGCCAGCTTCCCGGCCGGGCTGGTGATCTACTGGTCGTGGAACAACCTGCTGTCGATGGCGCAGCAATGGTACATCCTGAAGAAGGACGCCGCCGCCCGCCCGGCGGGCGCCGCGGCGGCGGGCCCGGGCGGGAAGGGGTGACCGCCGCCTCGCTGCCCGAAGCGCGCGACGCCGTCGAACGGGCGGCGCTGATCGAGGCCGGGCGCAAGCTCTTTGCCCGGCCCTGCACCTTCTTCTACGCCGCCCAGAAGATCGACCAGCTGCCGCCGCCGCGCGGGCCGGAGATCGCGCTCTGCGGCCGGTCCAACGTCGGCAAGTCGAGCCTGGTGAATGCGCTGACCGGGCAGAACGCGCTGGCCCGCGTCTCCCACACCCCTGGGCGGACCCGCCAGCTCAACTTCTTCGACCTGGGCGAGGGGCGGCTGACGTTGGTGGACATGCCCGGCTATGGCTATGCCCAGGCGTCGAAAAGCCTGAAGGCGGATTGGCAGGGGCTGATGTTCGACTATCTGCGCGGCCGCCCCACCCTGCGGCGCGTGCTGCTGCTGCTGGATGCGCGGATCGAGACCAAGACCGCCGACCTCACCGCCATGGAATTGCTGAACGAGGCCGCCGTCGCCTTCCAGATCGTGCTGACCAAGGCCGACGACGCCAAGCCCTGGTGGCTGGAACAGAAGCGGCGGGAGGCCGAGCAATTGGCGCGCGAACACACCGCCGGGCATCCGCTGGTGGTGGTGACCAGCGCCGAGACCGGCCTCGGCGTGCCCGAGTTGCGGGCCGAGTTGACCGCGCTGGCTGCGCCGGCGTGATTTCCAAGCACCGCGATCTATCCTAAACCGGCCGCCGGGCCACGGGGAGAGCCGTTCGATGACCGCCGATACCAATGAGCAGATGGAAATCCTCGCTGGCGCCCTGCCCTTCCTGAAGCGCTACGATGACCGGATCGTGGTGGTGAAATACGGCGGCCACGCCATGGGCGAGGAAGAAACCGCGCTGCGCTTCGGGCGCGACATCGCGCTGCTGGAACAGGTGGGCGTCACCCCGGTGGTGGTGCATGGCGGCGGGCCGCAGATCAATGCCATGCTCAAGCGGCTGAACGTGCAATCCACCTTCGTGCAGGGGCTGCGCGTGACCGATCAGGCCATGCTCGACGTGGTTGAAATGGTCCTGGCCGGTCCGGTCAATAAGCAGGTGGCGGAGGCGATCACCCGCGCCGGTGCCATGGCGGTTGGTATCTCGGGCAAGGATGGTGGGCTGATCCGCGCCCGCAAGGTCACTCGCATGGTGCGCGACCCGGATTCGCTGACCGAGCAGGCGCTTGACCTGGGCTTCGTAGGAGAGCCGGAGGCGGTCGATACCCGCCTGCTCAAGCTGCTGATGGGCGCCGATATCATCCCCGTGGTGGCGCCGGTGGGCGCTGATGGCCAGGGGCAGACCTATAACATCAACGCCGATACCGTCGCCGGCGCCATCGCCGGTGCGCTGGGCGCGGAGCGGCTGCTGATGCTGACCGATGTCGCCGGCGTGAAGGGCCCGGACGGCGCGCTGATCGCCGAGATGTCGGTGGCCGAGGTCAAGGCCGGCATCACCGCCGGCTGGATTTCCGCCGGCATGATCCCGAAGGTCGAGACCTGCATCTACGCCATCGAAAAGGGCGTGAAGGGCGCGGTCATCCTGGATGGCCGCGTGTCACATGCCGTGCTGCGCGAACTCCTCACGGATGGTGGCGCCGGCACGCTGATCCGACCGTAAGACGCACCGCGGCGGGCGGGGCGCGTTGACAGGGCGGCATCCCGCTCGGCATGGTCCCCGCCCCTCGTCAACCGGAGCCGACCCATGGACCTCGCCGCCTTGCAGCCCCGCATCGAGGCGCTCTGGGAGCGTCGCGACACCCTTTCCTCGGCCACCGGCGGCGAGGATCGCCGCGCGGTGGAGACCGCGCTCGAAGCGCTTGATGACGGCAAGGCGCGGGTCGCCGAGCCGACCGGCCAGGGCGGCTGGCAGGTCAATCAATGGCTGAAGCAGGCGGTGCTGCTGTCCTTCCGGCTGACCGATTCCCAGCCGATGGATACGGCGGCCGGGGCCTATGACAAGGTGGCGCTGAAATTCGCCGATTGGGGCCCCAATCGCTTCAAGGAAGCCGGGTTTCGCGCGGTGCCCGGCGCTGTCGTGCGGAAATCCGCCTATATCGCCCCGGGCGCGGTGCTGATGCCGTCCTTCGTCAATGTCGGCGCCTGGGTGGGGCGCAATACCATGGTCGATACCTGGGCCACCGTGGGATCTTGCGCGCAGATCGGCGCCAATGTGCATATCTCGGGCGGCGTCGGCATCGGTGGGGTGCTGGAGCCGTTGCAGGCCAACCCCGTGATCATCGAGGATGACTGCTTCATCGGCGCCCGCTCCGAAGTCGCCGAAGGCGTCATCGTCGAACAGGGCGCGGTGCTGTCCATGGGCGTCTTCATCGGCGCCTCCACCAAGATCATCGACCGCGCGACGGGCGAGATCTTCATGGGCCGCGTGCCGGCCTATTCGGTGGTGGTGCCCGGCAGCCTGCCCGGCAAGCCGCTGCCCGATGGCACGCCGGGCCCGTCGCTGTACTGCGCGGTGATCGTCAAGCGGGTGGACGCGCAGACCCGCGCCAAGACCAGCATCAACGAGCTGCTGCGCGATTAGCATGGCGGGCAACCAGCCGACCGATCCCGTCCCGCTCGCTCAGGCGCTGATCCGCTGCCCCAGCGTGACGCCGGCCGATGCCGGCGCGCTTGGCGTGCTGGAAGCGGCGCTGGCCCCGCTCGGCTTCATTTGCCACCGGGTGACCTTCGGCACCACGCCCAACCTGTTTGCCCGGCGCGGCAGCGGCGGGCCGCATTTCTGCTACGCCGGGCATACCGATGTGGTGCCGACCGGCCCGGTGGAGGCCTGGGCGGACGACCCCTTCGGCGCCGTCGTGAAGGATGGCGTGCTGTTCGGCCGCGGCGCCTGCGACATGAAGGGCGGCATCGCCGCTTTCATCGCCGGGATGACCGACTACCTCGCGGCCAATCCCGCCGCACCGGGCAGCATTTCCCTGCTGATCACCGGCGATGAGGAGGGCCCGGCCAAGGACGGCACGGTGAAGGTGCTGGAATGGCTGGCCGCGCGCGGCGAGATCCCTGATTGCGCCCTGGTCGGGGAGCCGACCTCGCGCGTGCAGCTTGGCGACCTGATCAAGGTCGGCCGCCGTGGGTCCATGACGGCGTACATCACCCTGTTCGGCACCCAGGGCCACAGCGCCTATCCGCAGCGCGCCGACAACCCGATCCATCGGCTGGTCCGCGTGCTGCACCGCCTGACCGCCCAGCCGATCGACGCGGGCTCGGAGTTCTTCGAACCCACCACGCTCCAGGTGACCGGCTTTGATGTCGGCAATGTTGCGAACAACGTCATCCCCGGGGACGCCCGGGCCATGCTGAACATCCGCTTCAATGACCTGCACAGCAGCGCCTCATTGACCGAGATGCTGCACGCCGCGCTGCGGGCGGAAGACGCGCGCTACGAGATGCGGATCGACTGTTCGGGTGAGAGCTTCCTGACCAAGCCCGGCGCCTTCGTCGATGCGCTGAAGACGGCGGTCGAGCGCAGCACCGGCCAGGCGCCCGCGCTCGATACCGGCGGCGGGACCTCGGATGCCCGCTTCCTGGCCCGCTATTGCCCGGTGGCCGAACTCGGCGCGGTGGGCAGCACCATGCACAAGACCAACGAGGCGGTGCCGGTCGCCGAGCTGCGCGCGCTGGCTGGCCTGTATCGCGCGGTGCTGGACGAGGTCTTCCGCTGAGCGGCAGCCCCGGCCCCGCGACCCCGGCTGCGCGCCTCGCCCAGGGGCTGGGCGGCGCCTGGCTGCTGGCGCGCGGGCAGGTGGCGGGGCTTGGCCGGATCGGTGACGATCCGGGGACGGTCCGGCACAGTTTCTGGGCGGCGGCGATCTGCCTGCCGATCTTCCTCGCGCTCCGGCTGCTGGCCTGGCGGCTGGAGGGCGCGCCCGCCGCCGGTCCGGTGGCGGGGCTGCTCGCCGAAGGCCTTGGCTTTGTCATCGTCTGGGCGGGCTTCGCCCTGCTGTCCCATCGCCTGGCCGAGGTCTTCGGACGGCAGGCCGAATGGCCGGGATTCCTCGCCGCCTGGAACTGGACCAATGTGGTGCAGTACGGGGCCTTGCTCGCGGTCTCCGCACCCGCCGCCTTCGGGCTGCGCGGGCCGCTGTTCGGCGGGCTGAGCCTGGCGGTGCTGGGCTATGCGCTGTGGCTGGAATGGTTCGTGGCGCGCGGCGCGCTGCGGCTGGCGCCGGGGCAGGCGGCGATGCTGGTCGGGCTCGACCTGCTGCTCAGCCTGTTCGTGAACGGGCTGGTCGGCGTGCTGTTGGAATAGCTGCCCGGCGCTTGCGGGCACCCATAAAAACCTAATCCAAGCGGATGTTGTTCGCCTGGATGATCGCCCCCCAGGCCACGGTCTCCCGCGCCAGCCAGTCGCGGAAGGGGCCGGCGCCTTCGGCGCGGACCTCGCCGCCGATGGCGGCCAGCCGGTCCTGCACCGCTGGCACCGCCAGCGATGCGCGCAGCGCGGCTTCCAGCTGCGCGACCAGGGCGGGCGGGGTGCCGGCGGGGACCAGCACGCCCTGCCAGGTGCCGTTCTCCGGCGCCGGGTAGCGCAACTCGGCGAAGGTCGGCAGCGCCGGCAGCGCGGCGAGGCGCTTCGGCCCGGTCACCGCAATGCCCCGCAGTTGGCCGCCGGTGACGAAGGGCTGCGTCGCAGTCGCGCCGTTGATCACCATCTGCGCCTCCCCGCCCACCGTCGCCGCGACGGCGGCTGAGCCACCCCGATAGGGCACCATGGTCAGCTCCACCCCCCAATGCTGCGCCAGCAGGAGCGACGTCAGGTGGTTGGCGTTGCCGATGCCGGAATGCGCGATGTTCACCTTGTCCCGGTTCGCCCGGACATAGGCCTCGAAGGCCATGGCGTCAGTCGCCGGCACGCCAGGATTCACCGCCAGGATGTAGGGCGCGTAGATCAACATCGTCACCGGCACCAGATCGCGGTTGATATCGAATGGCAGTTGGCGGAACAGGCTTGGCGCCGTTGTCAGGATGCCGGTATCGGTCAGCAGCAGGGTGTGCCCATCGGGCGCCGCCTTGGCCACGGCATCGATCGCGATATTGCCGAAGCCGCCGGTGCGGTTTTCCACCACCACGGATTGGCCCAGCCGCTTCGTCATCTCCGGCGCGAGCAGCCGCGCGACGATGTCGGAGGTGCCGCCGGGCGCGAAGGGCAGGATGAGGCGCAGCGTGTGATCGAAGCCCTGCGCCCGCGCCGCAGCGGGTAGGGCAAGGAGCGGTGCGGCGAACAGGTTGCGGCGGAACATTGCGACCCTCCCGGTCGGCTCGGCTGGCTCGGTCTGTTAGAGCGGGATGCGTTGAGGCGGAAGCGCCGAAGGCGCTGAATCCCGCGACCAACAGGAGTTAGAGCAGGTTATATCCCTTGATCTGGCGCGCCTATTCCCGGGCGGCGGCGAACTCCACGTCGCGGTGCACCTGCACTGACATCAGCAGCCCAAAGCCCAGCATCGTGGTCAGCATCGCCGACCCGCCCCAGGAGATCAGCGGCAAGGGCACCCCGCCCACGGGGATGGAGCCGGTGACCATGCCGATATTGACGAAGACATAGAGGAAGAAATTGGTCCCGAGCCCGATCGCCACCAGCCGGCCGAATTGATGCCGGCAGCGGAAGGCGATCAGGAAGCAGAACACCACCACCGCCAGCAGCAGGGCGAGCGTCCCCAGCGCGCCGACCAGGCCGAATTCCTCGGCGATCATGGTGAAGATGAAGTCGGTCTGCTTCTCCGGCAGGAAGTTCAGATGGCCCTGGGTGCCCTGCAGAAAGCCCTTGCCCCAGAGCCCGCCAGAGCCAAGCGCGATCTTCGACTGGATGATGTTATAGCCCGCCCCCAGCGGATCGCTTTCCGGGTTCAGGAAGATCCGGATGCGTGCCTTCTGGTAATCCCGCAGATGCTCGTAAGCGAGCGGCACGAGAAATCCCGCCCCCCCCAACACGATGGCGAATTTCCACAACCGCACGCCAGCGGCCAGGAAGACCGCGCCGCCGATCATCGCGGTGATCAGCGCGGTGCCAAGATTGGGCTGCTTCAGGATCAACCCCATCGGCAGCAGGATCATCAGCACGGCCGGCACCAGGAATAGCGGGTTGCCCACCCGCTCATAGCTCGCCCGCTGGAACCAGGCGGCCAGCGCCAGCACCAGCATGATCTTCATCAGCTCGGACGGCTGCAATTGCAGCGGACCAAGATCGATCCAGCGCTGCGCGCCCTTGCCGACATTGCCGTGCAGCAACACCAACACCAGCAGCGCGATGCCCAGCAGGTAGCCGAGCCAGGCGAAGCGGGCGATGATGCGGATGTCGATCATCGCGATGGTCAGCATCATCACGAAGCCGAAGCCGAAGCGGATGGCGTGCTTGGAGGCATAGACCTCCGGCCCGCCGCCAGCGGAATAGAGCGCGGTATAGCCGATCGCCGCCAGGGCGCAGATCAGCAGCGCGAACCCCCAGGGGACCTGCCAGAATTTCTGCAGCAACCCGAAGCCGCGATCCTCGGTCAGCAGCCGGCGTTCGTAAACGCCGCTCATCCCGCCCGGCTCTCGGCGACGCGCGGCCCGGCGGGGGCGAGGCCGCGGAAATGGTTCATCACGGTCATCATGGCATCGCGCGCCGCGGGGGCGGCATACTTGCCGCCGGCGATGCCGTGTTCGATCACCACGCTGATGGCGTATTGCGGGTCGTTATAGGGGGCGAAGCAGACGAACAGCGCGTGCGGGCGCCATTCGCGCGGCACCCGTTCGGCCGAATAGCCGCGTTCGCGCTGGGCGCGGGTGACGCGGCGGACCTGCACCGATCCGGTCTTGCCGGCCATGGCGCCATAGCCCGCGGGCAGCCGGGCCAGCGGCGCCGTGCCGCCGCCCTCGTTGCAGATGCCATACATGGCCGAGCGCATGAGCTGCAGGTCGCGTTCGGGGATGTTGAGGGAGGGGAAATCCTCCGGCCGGCGCCCGGGCACCGGCTTGCCGCCGATCGCCCGCGTCAGATGCGGCTGCACCGCCCGCCCCGTCGCCAGCCGCGCCGACATGGTGGCCAACGCGATGGGAGTGATCTGGTACCAGCCCTGGCCGATGCCGTGGATGATGTTGTCGCCAAGGTTCCACGGCTTGCCCTGCGCCTGCCGCCAGGCCTTGGTCGGCACCAGCCCGCGGCGGGTGCCGGGCAGGTCGATCTCCAGATCGACGCCAAGGCCGAAGCGGTTGGCCATGGCGGCGATGCGATCGATCCCGCAGCGCATCGCCAGCTGGTAGAAATAAACGTCGCAGGACGCCTTCAGCGCCACCCGCATATCCACCGCGCCATGGCCGCGCCGGTTGTGGCAATGGAAGCGGTTGCCGCCGAAATCGAGATGCCCGTGGCAGGAAATCCGATCATGCGGCCCGATCACCTTGGCTTCCAGCCCAGCCAGCGCGACCATCATCTTGAAGGTGGAGCCCGGGGCGTAGAGCCCGTTGGTCGCCTTGTTGATCAGCGGGGTGGAGCGCGTCGCGGTCCAGGCCTTCCACTGCGCGGCGGAGACGCCGCTGGTGAAGACATTCGGATCGAAGGAGGGCTGGGAGACCAGCGAGACGATCTCGCCGTTCTTTGCATCCAGCACGCAGATCGTGGTGCCTTCCTTGGCCTTGGCGCGCAGCTTCTTGTGCAGTTCGGTATCGACCGAGATCTGGATATCCTCGCCGGGCAGCGGCTCGCGCCGGTCCAGCTCGCGGATCACCCGGCCGACGACGTTCACTTCCAGCTGCACCGCGCCGGCGCGGCCGCGCAGCACTTTTTCGTGGAAGCGCTCGATCCCCTGCCGCCCGACGCGCATCCCCGGCAGGGCGAGCACCGGGTCGCCATCCATGTCGCGCTCGGCAGGCGGGGCGACATAGCCCACCAGATGCACCATCTCCGGCCCTTCCGGGTAGATCCGGGTATGGCCGACATCGGTCAGGATGCCTGGCAGGTCGGGGGCGTTCACCTCCAGCCGCGCCATTTCCTCCCAGCTCAGGAATTCGCGCAGCACCAAGGGCACGAAGCGGCGGCGGCGGCGCAGCTCACGCTCCACCCGCGCGTTGTCCTGTTCCGTCAACGGGACGATCTTGGAGAAGGTGGCGAGCGTCGCGGCCACATCCTGGGTCTGCTCGGGCACCAGCAGGGCGCGCCAGTTCAGCTTGTTGCCGGCAACGACGCGACCCTGACGATCCAGCACCCGCCCGCGCGGGGACGACATCAGCCGCGCCGAAAGGCGGTTCTCCTCGGCCAGCAGGGTGTATTTCTCGCCCTCCTGCTGCTGGATGCTCCAGAGCCGATGGGCGAGATAGCCGAACAGGCCGAGCTGGCCGAGCCCGAGCCCGATGGCGCGGCGGGTGAAGATACCGCGGCGGTGCTCCTCCTCGCGGCGGGCGGTATGGCCGATCATGCCGTGACCTCCGCTTCCAGCAACGCCGATTGCAGGCGGGAGAAGAGCCAGGCGAGGGGCGGGTAAAGCCCGATGGTCAGCAGCACCTGCCAGAGCCCGGGCTCGGCCGGCGGCAGCCGCCAGCCCAGCAGCGCCTGCAGCACCCAGGCCAGCAGCCCCGCCAGCGCGGCGAAGCCGGCAAAGCAGACCCAGACCAGCAGGAAGCCCTGGCGGGCGAGGAAGCGGCGCCAGGCCCGCGCCGCGCCATAGGCCAGCAGCAGCACCAGGATGCCGGAACCCAGTGGCGCCGCGGTCAGCAGGTCCTGCAGCAGGCCGATCAGAAAGACCGCCGGTGGCGGCATGGCGGCGGGGCGGAACACCGCCCAGAAAAAGATGCAAGGCAGGCTGGCGGCGGCGACCGCGCCCGGCATCACCGCGAAGCCGCCAGCCAGCACCATGGCGAAGATGGTCAGCACGGTCGGCAGGCCGCCGCGGGCGAAGGCATCCAGTGCGGCCAGCAGCCCCGGCTTTGGCGCGCGCCTTCCTGGCATGGGCGGGACCATCAGCGCCGCCCCTTGGGCTCCGGCCGCGCCACCGCCTCGGGCGGCAGGATGCCGCCCAGGCCGTAGTCGAACAGCCGGACCATATCGAGCCGGTCGAGCTGGGCGTAGAGCTCGATCTCCGGCGCCCCGCCCTGGCTCCAACGCACCACGCCGACCGGGATGCCGGCCGGGAAGGCGCCGGTTTCGGCCGAGGTGACAACCCGCTCGCCCTCCTGCGGCATCAGCCCCTCCGGCCAATGCTGCAGGCGCGGGCGGGCGGTATTGCCGCCGGCCATCAGGGCGCGGGCGCGGCTGCCTTCCAAGGTTACCGGCACGCGGCTGTTCATGTCGGTGGCCAGCAGGACGCGGGCAGAGCGGGTGCCGACTTCGGTCACCCGGCCGGCGAAGCCCCGTTCATCCAGGGCGATCTGGCCCTTGCGGATCATGTGGCCGGGGCCGATCGCCAGCAGCACGGCACGGGCATAGGTGCCGCCCCCATCGGCCACGACGCGGGCGGTCCGGTAGCTGGGCGCGCCTTCGGGCAGGAAGGCAAGCTGGCGGCGCAGCAGGCCGTTCTCCCCCTCCAGCGTCAGGGCGGCCGCCTGCCAGCGGCGCAGCAGCGCGTTCTCCTCACGCAGCCGGGTGTTCTCCTCGCGCAGGTGCAGCAGCCGGTCGGCTTCCTGCAACGTGTCGCGAACGGCACCCACCGGGCGCTGCACCACCGACCAGATGGGCGCCAGCAGGTCGGCCAGCGCGGTGCGGGCCCGTTCGGCGATGACCGTATCGGCCTTGCCGAGCAGCATGACCCCAAACGCCGCCGCGACCAGCAGCGGCAGCGAAAGCCGCGAGAGCGCTTGCCGCAACGGGATGCTGAGACGGATCACCTGGACTGCCCCGGATTTCGACCTGGCCGCGCGCTATCAATACATCGAAGTCAGGACTTGGCGAAGCCGCTTCAACTCCTCAAGCGCCCGGCCGGTGCCCAGCGCCACGCAGGAGAGCGGCTGTTCGGCGACCAGCACCGGCAGGCCGGTGGCGTCGCGCAGCACCTCATCCAGCCGTTGCAGCAGGGCGCCGCCGCCGGTCAACACGATGCCCTTATCGACGATGTCCGAGGACAGCTCGGGCGGGGTATTCTCCAGCGCCACCTTCACGGCCTCAACGATGGCGCTCACCGGCTCGGCCAGCGCCTCGGCGATCATGCGCTGGGAGACGGTGATCTCGCGCGGGACGCCGTTCATCAGGTCGCGGCCCTTGACCGCGGTGGTCGGGCCCTCCTCATCGTCATAGGGCGGCGAGGCGGCGCCGATTTCCAGCTTCAGGCGCTCGGCGCTGCTCTCACCGATCAGCAGGTTGAACTGGCGCCGGATATAGGAAATCACCGCCTCGTCCATCTTGTCGCCGCCGACCCGGACGCTGCGGGAATAGCAGATGCCGCCCAGCGAGATGACCGCCACTTCCGTGGTGCCGCCGCCGATATCGACGACCATCGAGCCCGAGGGCTCGGTCACCGGCAGGCCGGCGCCGATCGCCGCCGCCATCGGCTCCTCGATCAGCAGCACCTTGCGGGCGCCGGCGCTCTCGGCGCTTTCCTGGATGGCACGACGTTCCACGGCGGTGCTGCCGGAGGGGACGCAGACGATGATCATCGGTGAGGCGAAGCTGCGGCGGTTATGCACCTTGCGGATGAAGTGCTTGATCATCTCCTCCGCCACCTCGAAATCGGCGATCACGCCGTCGCGCAGCGGCCGGATGGCGGCGATGTTGCCGGGGGTGCGGCCGAGCATCTGCTTGGCCTCCTCGCCCACCGCCAGAACCTGCTTCTTGCCGCGCGTCTCGGCGATCGCCACCACCGAAGGCTCGTTCAGGACGATGCCGCGACCCTTGACGTAGACCAGCGTATTCGCGGTCCCGAGGTCGATGGCCATGTCCGCCGAGAGAAAGCCGAACAGGCGGGAGAACATGCGAAGACAACCTTCCAGTGGGGCCACGCAGGCGGTCGGGGAGGCGCCTGGCCGGCGTTGGGATTAGCCGGCGGGCGGGTGCCGCTCAAGGGGAGTGTGCATCGCAGCACGCGGGCTTGGCGCGTTAGGGTGGCGGCAGGAAGTGGGATCGGCGTGCGGTGGTGGTGGAGCTGAGCGGGATCGAACCGCTGGCCTCGTCATTGCGAACGACGCGCTCTCCCAACTGAGCTACAGCCCCGAAGCCACCGGATCGCGCCCTTGGGGTGACGCGATGGGAGCGGGGGAATGCCAAAGCCAGGCCAGCAAGTCAAGCCGAGCCCGCCAGCACGACAGGCTTTTTCGCCGGGCGCTTCTGCCCTAACTTCGGTGCGAATAGCGAAGGCTCGCCGATGTTCCTCGACGCCGTTTTCTTCCTGGCCGATGCCGTGCTCAACCTGCTCTGGTGGGCGGTGATGCTCGCTGTCATCGTGCAAATGCTGATCCAGTTCGGCGTGCTCGATACCCGCAACCGCGTGGTTTGGACCGTAGCCGATTTCCTCTATCGGGTCACCGAGCCACTGTTCTCCCGCCTGCGCCGCGTGCTGCCCAATTTCGGGCCGGTCGATCTGGCTCCGCTCGCGGTGCTGCTGCTGATCTCGGCCGGGCAGATCGTGCTGGGCGCGGCGCGGCGCAGCCTGATGCTGAACGGCCTGTATTTTTGAGCGCCTGGTGGCGGACCGAGCAGGGCGGCGTCTCGCTGCGGGTGAAGGCCCAGCCGCGCGCCCGCCGGCCTGGTCTGCACGGGCTCGCCCCCGGCCCTGACGGGCCGCTGCTGCGCGTCGCGGTGACCGAGGCGGCCGAGGTTGGCCGCGCCAACCGCGCGGTGTGCGAGACGCTGGCGCGCGCGCTGGGGATCGCGCCTTCGGCCGTGGCGGTCGCGCAGGGGGCCGCGGCGCGGCAGAAGACCATTCATATCACCGGCGACCCCGCCGCTCTCGGGGCCGCGCTGGAGGCGCTGGCATGACGGCACGGATCCTTGACGGCAAGGCGGTGGGCGAAGCGCTGCGCGCGGGCCTGGCGCGGCGCATCGCCGGCCTTGCCTTCCGCCCCGGGCTGCGGGTGGTGCGGGTGGGCGATGACCCGGCCAGCGGCGTTTATGTCCGCAACAAGGACCGGGCGGCGGCCGCCGCCGGCTTCGATTCCGCGACCATCCACCTGCCCGCCAGCACGACCGAGGCGGCGCTGCTGGCCCAGGTGGCGGCGCTGAACGCCGATCCGGCGGTGGATGGCATTCTGGTGCAGCTGCCCCTGCCCGCGCATATCGCGGCCGAGACGGTGATCCAGGCGATCGACCCGGCCAAGGATGTGGACGGCTTCCACCCGCTGAACATGGGCGCGCTGATGGGGGCACGGCCGCGCCTGGTGCCCTGTACGCCGAAGGGGGCGATGATCCTGCTGCGGGAGACCGGGCTGGACCTGGCCGGGCGGCGGGCGGTGGTGGTGGGGCGCAGCCAGATCGTCGGCCGGCCGATGGGGCAGCTGCTGCTGGGCGCCGATTGCACCGTGACCATGGCGCATTCGCGGACGCGGGATCTGGCCGCGGAATGCCGGCGGGCGGAGATCCTGATCGCCGCGGTCGGCCGGGCCGGGCTGATCCAGGGGGATTGGGTGGCGCCGGGGGCGGTGGTGATCGATGTCGGCATCAATCGCGGCGCCGATGGCAAGCTGGTGGGCGATGTGGACTACGCCCCGGCCGCGGCGCGGGCCGGCTGGATCACTCCGGTGCCGGGCGGCGTCGGGCCGATGACCATCGCCTGCCTGCTGGAGAATACGCTGGACGCCGCGCTCGCCCGGCGGGGCTGAGGTGGCCGGGCTCGGCCTGGGGCTGCTGTTCGTCACCATCTGGGCGTCCGCCTTCACCGCCATTCGCGGCGTCGTGCCGGAATGGCCGCCGATGTGGGGGCTTTCCGCCCGCTTCTGCTGCGTGGTGCCGGTGCTGCTGGCGGTGCTGGCGGTGCGCGGGGCGCGCTGGCCGGCGCCGGCGGATGCGGCGCGGCTGGCGGTGATGGGGGTCTTCGGCATCGGCCTTTACCTGGCCGGCGCCTGGCAGGCCTCGGCCCGCCTGCCGACCGGGCTGGTCGCGCTGATCTCCTCCACCGCGCCGCTGTTCGTCGCGGCGGGGGAGCGGGTGTTCCTGGGCCAGCGCGTGCCGCCGCTGGCCTGGGCGGGGCTGATGTTGGGCTGGGTGGGGGTGGCGATCCTCGGCGCCGGGCGGGGGCTGGAAGGCGCGGCGCTGGGCGGCATTCTGTTCGCGCTGGCCGGGGCGGTGTCGCAGGCGGCGGGCATCCTGACCTATGCCCCCGCGCGCGGGCGGATCGACCCCTGGGTGGCCAATGCCGGGCAGACCATGGTGGCGTCGCTGACGCTGCTGCTGATCGCCGGGCTGACCACGCCGCTGCCGCAGGGCGTGCCGAGCCTGCGGCTGGTCCTGTCGCTGGCCTGGGGCGTGCTGGTGGTGGGGGTGGTGGGCTATGTCCTCTACTTCATCATGCTGCGCCGCCTGCCGCCGGCAACCGCGGCGGCGCTGCAGTTGCTGGCGCCGCCTTTGGCCGCGATCTTCGGCTGGGCGCTGCTGGGAGAGGTGCTGCACGCCAGCGACATCGCCGGGGGGCTGGTGACGCTCTGCGGGCTGGCGCTGCTGTTCCGGGCGCGGCGGTAGCGTTTGCCCCTCAGCGCCCCGCGGCCGCGTCGCGCATGGCGGCGGCCACCGCCTGGTCGCGCGGATCGGCGCTGGCCGCCAGCCCGGCGGTCGCCCCCTCGCGGTCCGCCGCGCTGCGGTTCTGGCTGAGCTTGCGCTTGCCGATTAGGGTTTCGATCCGCAGCACCAGGCCGATGATAGCGCGCAACTGGCCGGCCACGAAGGGCTCTGGCGCATCTGCCACCGCCCAGGGGCGGGGCTGGGCGGCCTCCTTCTCCCGCGTCAGCTCGCTGACGATGGCGTGCAGCGCGGCCGGGTCCTCGACCATCTCCACCGGCCCGGCGGCGTGCACCGCTTCGTAATTCCAGGTGGGCACGACCTTATGGTGTTCCGCCTTACCGGGGTACCAGTTGGGGGAGACATAGGCCTCCGGCCCATGGAAGATCGCCACCGCCCGCCCGGCCTGGGCCAGCGCCTGGGCATGCGGGTTGGCGCGGGCGAGGTGGCCGATCAGCCGGGTGCCATCGGCGGTGAGGCTGAGCGGCACATGCGTCACCTCCGGCACGCCATCGGCGCCGTTGGAGACGAGGGTGGCCAGCCGCGCGCCGCGGATCAGCGGGTGGAGGATCTCTGGGCGGTCTTCGCGGAAGGCGGCGGGGGTGTACATGGCGCGCGTATAGGTCGCACCGGGCGCCTAATCCAGCCGGATCCCCAACCGCTCCACCACCGCCTTTTCCGCCGGCAGGCTGCGCGCCAGCCAGGCGTGGTAATCGGCGCCGTTCATATACAGGTCGGGCATGTCATAGCGGGCCAGCACCGCCAGATGCGCAGGGTCATACATCGCCGCGCGGAAGGCTTCATGCAGCCGGGCCACGATCGCCTCCGGCATGTCCTTCGGCCCGGCGATGCCATAGGGCGGGATGCTGCCGATATCGTGGCCGAACTCGTTGACCGCCGGCACATTGGGGAAGCGCTTGGCGCGCTTATCGCCCCAGACCGCCAGCAGCCGCATCCGCCCGGCTTCGACATGCGGCGCCCAGCCGCTGGAATCGGCGATGGCATCCACCTGCCCGCCGAGCAGCGCGGTCGTCGTCTCCGCCACGCCGCGATAGGGCACGTGCAACATCTCCACGCCTTCGCGTGGCAGCAGCTGGGCCATGATCATGTGGCTATAGCCACCGATGCCGGAGGAGCCGTAGCTGATCTGCCCCGGCCGCGCCCGGGCATCGGCCATCAGCGCCGGCCAACTCTCCCACCGCGCATCCGCCCGCACCGCGAGGCCGGAGAGATAGCCCGTCAGCGCGATGATGTAGGTGAAGTCGGTCAGCGAATCCCAGCTCGCCGCCTTGGTCATGAAGGGGTGGGTGAAGACCCCGCTATGGATTTGCGAGAGGGTGTAGCCATCGGGCTTGGCCTGCAGCAGCAGCTGCGCGCCCAGCGTGCCGCGCGCGCCGGGGCGGTTTTCCAGCACCAGCGGCTGGCCGAGGTGGCGGGCGGCGATTTCGGCGAAGACGCGCATCTGCGCATCGGTCGACCCGCCGGCGGCCCAGGGGATGATCAGGCGGATCGGCCGGTCCGGAAAGCCGGCGGCAAGGGCGGGGCGGGGCGCAGCAAGCGGTGCGGCAATCGCGGCGGCCAGCAGTCGCCGGCGCGGCAGATGGGCGTTCATCCTGCATCCTCCCCCTGGCCGGGCTTCGATGGCCCGGCTTCGGGGAGGAATGCTATCGCAACGCCACCGCCCGCGCGACGGTCAAGCCGCCAGGGGCCTCAGCGCGAGTAGAACACTCATTTTACCGCGAGTAGAACTCGACCACGAGGTTCGGTTCCATCTGCACCGGGTAGGGCACATCGGACAGCTTCGGCGCGCGGAGGAAGCGGCCGCGCATGGCGCGGTGGTCGATCTCCAGGTACTCCGGCACCTCGCGCTCGGCGCTCTGGGCGGCGTCGAGGACGTGGGTCAGCTGCTTCGACTTCTCCTTCACCTCGACCAGGTCGTTGTCCTTGACCTGGTAGGAGGGGATGTTCAGCCGGCGGCCATTGATGGTGACATGGCCATGGTTCACGAACTGCCGCGCCGCGAAGGGGCTGACGGCCAGCTTCATGCGATAGATCACCGCGTCCAGCCGGCGCTCCAGCAGCTCAATCAGGTTCTCGGAGGTGTCGCCCTTCCGGCGGACGGCTTCCTCGTAATACTTCCGGAACTGCTTTTCGCCGATGTTGCCGTAGTAGCCCTTGAGCTTTTGTTTCGCCATCAGCTGCACGCCGAAATCCGTCGGCTTCTGCTTGCGGCGGGCGCCGTGCTGGCCGGGGATGGTCTCGCGCTTGTTGATGGGGGATTTCGCCCGGCCCCAGAGGTTGACCCCGAGGCGGCGGTTGATCTTGAACTTGGCTTCGACGCGCTTGGTCATAGACAGGTCTTGCCGCCCCTTGGGGGCGGCCCTTTCCATCGCTGTTGTCCCGGTAGTCCCAAGCCCCGAAGGGCCCAGGCGGGCGCACGGCCCGAAGCCGCGTCCACGTTCCCAGGAAGGGGGCGGCGTATAGGGCGCGCGCCCCACCCCTGTCAAACCGCGGGTGTCACACCGCGCTTGTCAAACTCTCCCCGGCCTGCCACCTGCCAGGGATGTTGCCTCCCACCCGCGAAGAGATCCTGATCCTCGGCCTGACCGCCGGCGTGGTCGGCAGCCTGGTTGGCGGGCTGCTGCTGGGCGTCGGCCTCGGCCTCGTTGTGCAGGGGGCGCATCTCGGCTGGCTGCTGATGGCCCCGGCGGCGCCGCTGGCGGGCATCTTCGGCTATCTCCTGGCCAAGCGGCTTGCCCGGCGGCTGCCGGAGACGCGGCGTTAGAGCGCGATGCGTTGCGGCGGAATCGCCGAAGGCGCTGAATCGCCCGATCCAACACATGCTTCCAACACATGCTAGAGCGGGACGCCAGCCGGCTTGACATTCCCCCCCTGCCGCCCCGACCTGACGCCTGCAGGCTCGCCCCGGCGATGCCGCCCTTGCCCCACCCCTGCCCCACGGGGCGCCCGGCCCAGCGCCGGGCCACCGAGACGGACCCGCCATGACCGAAACCCCGCCCGTCCCCGTCACCGTGCTGACCGGCTATCTCGGCGCCGGCAAGACCACGCTGCTGAACCGCATCCTCACCGAACAGCACGGCAAGAAATTCGCCGTCGTGATCAACGAGTTCGGTGAGCTCGGCGTGGATAACGACCTCGTCGTCGATACCGATGAGGAAGTCTTCGAGATGAACAACGGTTGTATTTGTTGCACCGTGCGCGGCGACCTGATCCGCATCATCAACGGGCTGATGAAGCGGCGGGACAAGTTCGACGGCATCATCGTGGAGACCACGGGCCTCGCCGACCCCGCCCCCGTGGCGCAGACCTTCTTCGCCGATGAGGATGTGAAGCGGGCGACCAAGCTCGATGCCATCGTCACCGTGGTGGACGCCAAGAACCTGCCCGCACGGCTGGCCGACAGCAAGGAGGCCGGCGAGCAGATCGCCTTCGCCGACATCGTCCTGCTGAACAAGATGGACCTGGTGTCGGAAGCCGAGGCGGTGGAGGTGGAACGCCGCATCCGCGCCATCAACCCCTATGCCGAAATCCGCCGCAGCACGAAATCCGCGGTGCCGATCGAGGCCGTGATCGGCCGCGACGCCTTCAGCCTGGAACGCATCCTGGAACGCGTGCCGGAATTCCTGTCCGGCGAGGACGAGCACGAGCACGACAGCGAAGTGAACAGCGTCTCCTTCGAAGTCGCCAAGCCGATCGACGCGGAACGGTTCAACGCCTGGATCACCCAGCTGCTGGCCAGCAAGGGCCAGGACCTGCTGCGCACCAAGGGCATCCTTTATTATGCCGGGGAGACGCGGCGCTTCGCCTTCCAGGCGGTGCACATGATCGCCGATGGCGACTTCATCGGCGAGATCAAGGAGAGCGATCCCCGCAAGTCGAAGATCGTCTTCATCGGCCGCGACCTGAACCGCCCGCAGCTCCGCCGCGGCTTCGAGAGCTGCGCGGTGGAGGCATGAGCGAGGCCGCCGCCGACTTCCTGCTGGCCAGCCGCGGCGCGGCGCATGAGCTGGGCGCCTGGGTGGTCGGCCTCGCCTTCGGGCGGGACGGCACGCTCGGCTTTGGCCTCGGCGACGGCACGGTGCATCTCGCCCAGCCCGCCATCCCGGCCGCGCCCTGGCAGAGCGTGGCCGTGCATCATGGCGCCGTGCTCTCGCTGGCAGCCGATGCCGGGCCGGGCTTCCTGACCGGCGGCGATGACGGGCGGCTGGTCAGCACCGCGCCGGACGGCACGGCGCACGAACTCGCCCAGCTCGGCGCCATGAAATGGGTCGAGCATGTCGCCGCCCATGAGTCCGGCCTGCGCGCGGCCGCTGTCGGCAAACAGCTGCATCTGTTCGACGGCGCCGGCGCCAAGCTGAAGACCTTGGCGCATCCCTCGGCGGTCGGCGGCATCGCGTTCGATGCCAAGGGCAAGCGCGTGGCGGCCAGCCACTACAATGGCGCCTCGCTGTGGTTCGTCGCGGCGAAGGAGGACAAGCCCCGGCTGCTGGAATGGAAGGGCAGCCACGCCGCCATCGCGGTCAGCCCGGACGGCACCCATGTGGTCACGGCGATGCAGGAAAACGCCCTGCATGGCTGGCGGCTGGCCGATGGCCAGCACATGCGGATGTCGGGCTATCCCTCGAAGACCCGCAGCCTGTCCTTCACCGCCCGCGGCCGCTGGCTGGCGACCTCGGGCGCCGATGCCATCGTCATCTGGCCCTTCTTCGGCGGCGGCCCGATGGGCAAGGCACCGACTGAACTCGCCGGCGGCGACGGCATCCTGGTCAGCGCCGTCGCCTGCCATCCGCAACATGACGTCGTCGCCGCCGGCTTCGCCGATGGGCTGGTGCTGATCGTCGAAATCGCCTCGGGCAAGGTGGTGCCGGTCGCCCCGCCCGGCCATGGCGCGGTCTCCGCACTCGGCTGGAACGCGACGGGGTCGCATCTGGCCTTCGGCAGCGAAACCGGCTTCGCGGGCCTGGTCGATCTCAGCCGCCGCTGAGCCCGCAACGAGGGGAGCCGCCATGCCCGTCCCGGTCTTTGCCAGCCCGCTCCTCCGGATGCCCAGGCTTGGCCTTGGCACCTGGCCGATGCTGGGCGCCGAATGCCAGGCTTCGGTCGAGACCGCACTCGGCCTTGGCTACCGGCACATCGACACCGCCGAGCGCTATGGCAACGAAGCCCCGGTCGGCGCGGCGATCCGCGCCGCCGGCCTGCCGCGCGACGAGGTCTTCCTCACCACCAAGATCTGGCACGTCATCGAACAGCAGACGGCGATGCAGGACCTGCCGAGTTTTCGCGCCGCCTTCGATCGTGGGCTGGAACGCCTCGGCCTCGATTACGTCGATCTGCTGATGGTGCATTGGCCCTCCCCAAGGATGGACCTGCCGATGGTGCTCGATGGCCTTGCCGCGCTGCGCGCCAGCGGTCTCGCCCGCGCCGTCGGCGTTGCCAATTTCCCGGCCGGGCTGCTGGCCCAGGCGCTGGCGCGGGACGTGGTCCCACTGGCTGCGGTGCAGGTGGAACATCACGTCTATCTGGCGCAGGACCGGCTGCTGGCGCTGACCCGCCCGCGCGGCATGGCGCTGGTCAGCTACGCCCCGGTGGTCAAGGGCAAGGTGCTGGAAGACCCGGTGATCCGTCGCATTGCGCAAAAGCACGGCGCGACGCCCGGGCAGGTGGCGCTGGCCTGGCTGCTGGCGATCCCCGGCGTCGCCGCCATCCCGAAGGCCGCCGGCGCGGCGCGGCAGGCGGAAAACCTCGCCGCCTGCGATCTCGTGCTCGATGCCGAAGATCTGACCGCGCTCGCCGGCCTGCCGAAGGATGGACGCACCGTCAATCCATCTTTTGCGCCGGACTGGGCTGCCTGATCGCCCCCTTCCGCCGGCCCCGTCGACTTTGGCAGGATGGCTGCCGGTGACAGGAGCAGCCGCCATGGCCAAGCCGGACGAAGACGATGACGACGAGGTCGATCTGGGCATCAGCCTCGCCACCGTGGCGCGGATCGTCGATGTGCTGCGCGCGGTGCAGGTGACGGAGGAAACCGACCCCGACAGCCTCGCCGACGAGGATGCCGAGGAGCGGGTGCCGCCGGAGGATGCCGACGAGATCGACGATACCGAAGCCGCCGAGATGGTGGATGCGCTGAACGCCGATGAGCAGGCGGCGCTGATCGCCTTGGCCTGGATCGGCCGTGGCGATTACGACGCGGAAGATTGGGAGGAGGCGATCACCCTGGCCGCCGAGCGCAACGAGGAAGGCGATGCCGGCGAATACCTGCTGGGCATGGACCTGGTCGGTGACCTGATCACCGAGGGCCTCGCCGCCTTCGGCCTGTCGATCGAGGAAGCCTGAGCGCGACCGCCCCGCTGCTCGCCGCCCATGCGGATTGGAGCATCGATCCGAAGAAGCGCTGGGTCACGGTGGCCCGGCGGCGGGATGGCATGTGGCGGGCGGCAGCGCCGATCCCCGTCGGCGATCCCGCGCGGCTGGTGACGCGGCTGCTGGCCGAAGGCGCGCCGGTCGCACTCGGCCTCGACCTGCCCCTCGGCCTGCCGCGTGCCTATGCCA
>Ga0209188_1000745_pt1 | contig 29619 bp, 12 predicted proteins | sample C_130625_EF_Meta_FD_187307 | JGI IMG/M metagenome (GOLD analysis project Ga0209188, IMG submission 187307) | Freshwater microbial communities from Lake Croche, Canada to study carbon cycling - C_130625_EF_MetaG (SPAdes) (version 2) | ecosystem: Environmental > Aquatic > Freshwater > Lake... | reverse complement strand
GAATACCGCAATTCACCTACGAAACTCCTAACGTCGTTTCTCCGGGAATACTACAATTCACCTACGAAACTCCTAACGTCGTTTCTCCGGGAATACCGCAATAACCTTCGATGGTAAACCATCTCCGGTTATTCCTCGAACACCTACGCTCGTGCCTCGCTTTTGCGTAGCTTAAGGCGTTCTCACAAACCCTTTCTTTTATATCTTCGTGTTCTACTGCGACCGCCGCCTGGTTTTTTTTTCCTTGTATTTTTGGGTATCGAGTCAATATCCGCGTCGTCAAATGAAGCCGAGGCATTTTTTAATGTAGGTAAACGAAGGTTTATATTTATATTGGATTTACAATCATACACTATATTTGTATCACCGTTTTGGTTTGTTTTATCTAAATTAATTTTATTTTTAATATGACCTATAGCAATTGGGCGTTCATCTTTATTTCTGGATCTTCTACCATTATATATGTGAATATGATGAACTTCAAATGATGGTTGTAAATTCGTGTTTGCGGATTTTCTCTCTATAAACGAAAGATCCATTTGTATGTTTGTATCAAATAGAATAGCAAACTGTCCAAATAACCCTTTTTCATTCGAACCAATATCAATCTTACCCTTTATGTAAAATGTTTTAGTAATATCCGTATTTTGTGACAAGGATCGACGGGATAAGTTGGAAAAAGTCGTTTTGTCATTATCCTTGATAATTTTCGTTACTTCATAGGTAATTGGATCGTGTTCTTTTCTATTCGTATAACGTAACTCAAATGTATGATGTATGATTCCTACTCCAGATAAAGTATTTAAGTTGCCGGAAATTTGTATTTTGAGATCCTCATCTTGGTTAATCGGTTTTGCTGGTTCACGCAATTTGTATTTGGATGAGATGTGGGCATCATCCGTATGTAGACGATTATCATTACTCTTGATTTGGTCGCGTTTTATGTTCGATAAATCGCTCAATGCTCTCGTATTATCTTTCGATATCAAACTTTTAATATATTGGGGGATTTTTGAATGTTGAATTGTATCACGTATTTTATTTTTTTCAGATTCGTTTTTTTCTGCAGCTAATAAATCTGTCAATATATTGATAATTACCGCATCATTAATGTGTGTATTTGCGGTATGAAAAAACGATCCCACAGTTAACGATTCGTTTGGTACATTCGTTGATTCTATATGCTCGATGAATTTTTGTATAATTCGGGAGTTAAATTCTGCTATTGTTTCATTGGTGTTGCGCACTTTAGATTCGATTAGTTTGGTCAATAGATTTTGACCGTCTATTATATCATTTTGTATTTTTGCGAATTCGGGTTCAGAAACGGAATTGTTATTGTCAATCTTGACGTTTTTATTTTGCGGATTTAAACTTTGTCCCGACACTGGTATCGCGGGGTTTTTGAGAGTAGGAGTAGTAGTAGTAGTAGTAGCAGACCTCTGCGGTATTACCGGAGGAACGACGTTATGCAGGTTGTCGTTAAAAGAGTTTCTACGAGGTTTATTCGCAGGGTTGGTCGAATCCGGCGCAGGATGCACTTTTGCTGAGCTGGTTTTTGTGTTGCCATCATTCGCTAGTTTGGCTAATTTCCATTTTTGTTCAGGCGAGTTTGTTAATAAGGGTGTTTGACTGAGTGTTCCACCCGAGGTTGATGGCGACCCACCCGAAACACTCGTTTTCTGCATATCAATCACGAATGAGAGCGGCGAAATACGAACATTCCCGCCCATTAGACTAACCTCTTCAATATACATATTTATTTTGCGTTTATACAATGCCAAATCCCCCAGATTAAATGCACCGAATCGGTCTTTGGTTTTGGTGTCGGATTCATGTGAAGAAACCATATAGTTATGTGGATTATACAAAGTGCGCCAATGTATCTTGGAACTCCAATCATCTACATATATTTTTCCGGAATATTCAAAATATTTACGAACAAATGGTTTGTCGTTTTCTCCAAGAGTAAATGTAGCAGCGGTATTTTCAAGAGGTGGTATATGAGTGATATTTTTAATGATTATATTGCTGGTATTGTTTGTTATATTATATATATTTTTATGAATACATAAATTACCATTTATTTTCACCGTTGCGCCAAACGGTGCGGTATTCGCCATTATTTTGGTTTCATTTATAGTATGATTCAGTTGGAGAGTGAGATTTCCCTCACAGAGAGTTTGCGTATAATTTACATCAAAATTATGATTTATCTCGCCGGACATTAATAGCGGGGTCTTCGTTTCTTGATTTACATAAAAATATACTGTGCCGGTCAAACTAATATGCTGAATTGTCGAGAGTGGGGTTTCTATAGGCAATTCGGGCAACTGGACGTTGCCCTCTACTCCGGGGAGTATTAACGAATACGGATTCGCCGCGTTTTCATTAGCATTCGATGGTAAACCATCTTCGGATAATGCTGGAACACCTACGCGCGCTCGCTCCGTCGTTCTCACAATTACCGTTTCTAACTTTGATTTTTCATCGGGTTTTTCCCCTATACGGCCAGAAACATTAGTTTTGCTATCACTTTTTTCGATAAGGGGTGATGATGTATCACCTGTTTTTTGATATATAGTATCCACAATTTTGGGTTCACCATTATCATTAGACAGTAGCACTTGATTCAAGGCATTCTGTTTGTCTTTTTTTTCGGCGAGTCGTTTGTTACGCGGTTTCGGGTTATCTACTTTGGGTTGTTCTGTTTCGGCATCGATTGTTTTAAAATCGTCTTTTATTTTTTGTAATTGTTGTAATTGTTTGTGTTTTTCTTCAAACTCGTCTTGTTGTTTTTTTGCATTGATTCGTTCTTTACGATTTTTCAACATTATATCACGCGGTGTTTTTGTTAGTGGTTTTTCATTGTGGTTGTTGTCATCATTATTTGGTATTTTTACCGATAATATTATTTCTTTATTCCCTGTTGCGAAAGATTGGGTAATATTATTTGATGTATTCTCAGGCAATTGTTCTGATGATATTGTTGGTTGAAATAATGTTGCGTCGTCTTTTGTGGGAACGCCGTTGCTAGGCGTAGGCAAATCGGAGAGCGTAGGTGGTTGAAGAATCGACTGCTCTTTACCTACCGCAGAAGACGTGCCTGGATTGTGTTTTAAGACGGCAGGTTGAAGATCCGGAGATTGTTTACCATGTGTCGATTTTGAATAAACTGTTGGGTCATCCAACGCGTTTTCTACTCCAAATGTATTATCATCGTTCGACTCCGTAATAAGTAAGTCAAAATGAACTTTTACGGGTATGGGCGTCGTCATAATAGTAATATATAACTATTGATTGAATACTTATATATATATTCACACACGATAATTTACAATTTATGGAGTGAAGAATGAACGTAGGTTATTTGCGAAGACAGCCACCTACTCGCTAAATATATACCCATAATACAAATATAAAAAAATATCTACTAACATATAACCCCACACACCACTACACTTTTATACATAAACATGTCATCCGAATCGCCCATAAACGTATACATCGAAATCGAAAAAGGTTCGAAATTCAAATACGAATTCAACAAACAAACCAATCAACTCGAATTAGACCGTATTTTATCCGATCCACACGTGTATCCTTACACCTACGGGTTTATCCCCAATACTCTTGCCGAAGATGGCGATGAATTGGACGTATTAGTCATTACCGAATCCAAACTACCCATTAAAAACGATACATATATGGATGTATGTATTGTCGGTGCGTTATTAATGGAAGACGAGCACGGAAATGACCATAAAATACTCGCTATTCCCAAACCAGATTACGAGTCCGGAAATATCAAAACCCTCTACGATATTCCTTCATATACATTAGAAAGTATTCAAACATTCTTCGCCAATTACAAGAAAAATGAACCCGATAAATGGTCCATCGTTTCCGGGTTCGTCGATAAACCTGCTGCCATACAAATATACGAAAAATCGCTCTTGCCTGACGTCCCTACTGTTTTGGATGATGAGGAGGGCGAATACGTGGCAAAAAGTGAAGAGCAGTATGCCCACACATAGTCTCGCTTGACCGTGCTGATACTGCATAATGAAAATTACCGCCGACATCCATTTCTGCCATACCTACTACCAATGTAGGGACGGTTTTATCGTGATATGGATACAATAAACATTTGCCCAGGATAGCGGTTTGGCGATTCTGTGTATCGAGAGTCGGTGGCAAAAAGAATTTACAGTTGGTGCAGGATTTTAACCCACCAGCAACGGTAGATGTGCCACGGGTTTTCCATAAATAGATTAAACAAACAAGGAAAGACCAGTTCATTTTATTTTGTATATTGTTATCGAGTATATACAAAATACGACAAATATGTTTATGTTGTTTTGTGTCCCTCTTTATATTCATCAAGGATTATTTACATAATTCAACATAGCATTCAATATATCGTTCCAAGTAATGGTAAAACAAATCATACGATAAATTCGGGAGTCGTTGGTCGGGACGCATTGTCACTGAACATCCCCCGGTTTCGACCATCGATACATCGAATTTGCGAATTTGTTTGTGGAAAGAATGCCACAGGATTTTGCGTATTTCTTCTTGGTTGGTTTCCGATACGTGTAAATGGAGCGAGAGTTTCGATGGTGGAACGCCGAAATGAATCAACGTATCAACCAAATACTCGTAATCGTCGAAAGACAATGTGCCACACGTATCCGATATACACAATTCGTCGAATTGATACGAATAATGATACGACAATAATTCCCGCAAGATATAATCCGGGTCTTGTTTTCCCATAATCGGGCATTCGGTAATACATGAAATATACAGTTTGGTGCGGAGATATGGGTGTCGTCGAACAAGAGTTTCCATTAATTTCAGTTCTTGTTTGGTTTCTTCGAGATTTCGGTTCGTATTGCGTTTTTGGAAAGCATCTGATACAGAAGTGATAAAGGAAACGTTTCGCACACCGTGATTGATTGCCGTTTGGAGTTTCGATAAAGATGGAACAAGCATATACAATCTCGGGTCATACGATTCACGATGGATTCGCACATAGGTGTTTGCGTAAGAATGAATTTCGAGAGAATCATGCATAATCGGCAAGATTTTCGGGGAAACGATAGACCCGATTTCCATGAATTGCGGTGTTTCCTTCGATAAAATACGACGAAATGTCTCGAGTTTGGCATTCGTTGTCCATACAGATGGGTCGGCATTTTGTATGCCATCACGCAAAGATACGTCGAACAATTGCGGGCGAATTCGTGCCAATATTCCTGCACGAATAGGACATCCTTGGATATTTTTCACAATACGTGGTGCTGCTGACATCATTATATATAACTATGTTGAATTTATATGTATAATTGACACTATTGGCGAATAAAAGTTAGTTAGTATTGCTGATGTATACATTTATATAAAAATGTTTATATACATTCAAATTATTGTTACACAAGTTTTACTAATTCACCGATGAAACTCGTTCCTCGATAATACGTTCTCGCAAAACGGATAGTATTTTGTCACTCACTATGTCGTTATTTGCGGTATTCCCGGAGAAACGACGTTAGGAGTTTCGTAGGTGAATTGTAGTATTCCCGGACAAGCGAAGCAGTGACGACGAAGGAGATGCGTAGGTGAATTGAAAATACTACAAATATATTAGGTTTTCATATAAAAATCGTTAACCGCAAGTCTATGTATTTTGGTATATCCAAATTGTTTCAGGTAATCTTCACAAAATGGTTCATTATAATTATTTTCAATTACTAAAAGAGTAACATTATAAATATTCAAATCGATTCCTTTTAAAACATCTAATTCAGTGTTTTCAGTGTCTATTGAAATAAAATCAATATTTTTCGGAAAATCTAATTCCGCTAACAACGAATTTAAACTTCGAACTTTTACCATACATGTCGTTTGATTTGTTATTAAATTCGAATGACTTTCAATTAACCGATTATCTGGTTGTAAAGAAGAAATCGCACATAAATTACTTCCTAAATGAAAGACGGTAAACTCTTTATCTTCCGTATCTCTATCTGACATACAACATTGATAGCATTCTTTTCGAATTTTGTTACAATTATTAAATGCAGAAGGTATTGGTTCGATACATAATGCTCGCCATCCAATATCCTCAAAATGCTTTGTATTACTTAATGATACACCATCATACGCACCCACTTCAATGCATACCCCATTTTTTAAATTTGGTAATAATCGTTCTATAAGATAATCCTCGCCATGCTGACCGTAATAAGACATTTAAATTATATAATATATTTAAATTATATATATATATACAATTCTTACGCAAACTAACAACCGAAATATATAAGCTATTACCTAATAAATATAAACAAGTAATAAAATACATATTTATTCAATTAAAAATGGAAACAATAACAAAATGTCGAATATGTAATGATGAAAAAGTGCAAGATGTAATTCTGCTGGGCGAACAATATATTACATCACGATTTCCAATATATGGCGATTTTTCTACACCAAAAATGTCTATTACGCTATGTATGTGTCAATGTTGTGGGTTGGTTCAATTAAAAGAAACCACAAATAGTTGTGAATTATATGAACACGAATATGGATACCGGTCGGGCATCAGTAATACAATGAGAACACATTTAAAACAATACAATGACGAAATACAAACAATGGTGCAATTAGAATCGGGTGATATAATTGTAGATATAGGGAGTAACGATTCTACAATGTTGCAATATTATTCTTCAAACTATAGAAGAATTGGGGTAGACCCAACTGGAAAACAATTTTCCCAATATTACGGCAATGTCGAGTTATTACCAACATATTTTACATATGAAAATTTCATAAATATGTATGGCACGACTATCCGACCAAAAATAGTAAGTTCCATTTGTATGTTTTACGATTTACCGGACCCAGTTCAATTTGCAAAAGATATACACTCTATATTAGATGATGAAGGCATATGGACATGCGAACAAAGTTATTTACCTACAATGATTGCAACAAACAGCATAGACACCATTTGCCATGAACACTTGGAATATTACGCATTACACCAAGTAAAAAATATTGCAGATCGTTCTGGGTTTGTAATAATAGATGTAAAATTCAATGATTCGAACGGAGGAAGTTTCCGAGTGTATTTCGCAAAGAAAACTTCACAATTATATAGCGAAAATACCGAGTTAGTAAATGAGATTTTGGAAAAAGAGACTCACCTCGGAATAATGAAACTAGCTACATACGAAAAATTTATGGAGAATGTAAATTGCGAAATAACTAAATTAATCGATTTTTTAAAAATAATCAATAAATCTGGTAAACGAGTGTATATTTATGGGGCATCGACCAAAGGAAATTGCCTTTTGCAATACGCAAACATCGATGAAAAATACATAAAATATGCCGTTGAACGAAACCTAAGCAAAGTAGGTAAAATGACTTCCACCGGGATTGAAATAATTAGTGAAGAACAGATGCGTGAAGACCCACCTGATTATTTATTAGTATTGCCGTGGCATTTTCGTAATGAAATTATCGAGAGAGAGCAAACATTTCTACAAAATGGTGGTCAATTTATATTCCCGTTTGCGCATTTTGAAATTGTTGGTTCAAAACCCAAAGTGTTAATAACTGGTTGCGATGGAATGATTGCGCATTATGTAAAAAAACGTTTCGAGGACAACTCTAATTTATATGGACTTACACGAAACAACGATTTTACAGTAGAATCTTGTATTACAAAAATCGCATTGGATATGAAAAATACGGACGAACTGGCGCATGTGTTATCCATTGTAAAACCGGATATAATTATTCATCTTGCAGCGATTTCCAACTCACAATATGCATATAATAACCCGCTAGAAACCATACATACCAACGGATTATTGACAGTTAATTTGTGTGATATAATACACCGTAATGGATGGAAGACCAAATTATTCAACGCTTCCAGTAGCGAAATATATAAAGGACACGTCGATTATCAAGTATCCGAAGACGACCATAACACATATCATTCGCATCCATACTCAATAGCAAAAACGTTGAGTCATAATACAATTCGGTTTTATCGAGAAACATATGGATTGCCATTTTTTAATGGCATTATTTTTACAACGGAATCGTATTTGAAAAAACCAATTTTCTTGTTAAATAAAATCGCAAATCATATACGTGAAATAGTTCAAACCGACAATATAAATCCGCTTACCGTTGGGTGCTTGAGTTCTTACCGAAATATATTACACGCCAAAGACGTTGCAAACGCAATACATACTGTTCTGCAACAACCAGATGGCGAAGATTATTTGATATGTAATACAGAGAGTCATAAAGTATATGATTTAGTAATCGACTTATATAAAAATGCCGGAATAGATTTGGAATATAGAGAATCTGTTTTATATAAAAAAGATACTGACATAAAAGTGGTTATTATTGAAAACGTTTACATGGGATTTGATAGTGTCAATACTAACATTCGAGGACATCCCACCAAACTACTTAAATTGGGGTGGACACCCGAAAAATCAATATATGATATATTAAGTGAAATAGTTTAACTTCTGGTCGTATCGGTTAAAAACCAATAACCTTCGATGGTAAACCATCTCCGGTTATTCCTCGAACACCTACGCTCGTGCCTCGCTACGGCGTTCTCACAGTATCCCTACGGATAGCGTATATGACTGAACTGGTTTTTCGTTGCCCACAGGCAACATAAAATACGTCCAGATGTTAAAATAGTTATTCGAAAAATATTGAATGCGTTGCGTTAATCATATAAAGATGTCACAAAATAAATAATTATATACAACTATGAACGTAAAAGTTTCGATTGGAGAGGCAGTTGACAAATACAGTATTTTACAGTTAAAACTCAAAAAAATTGTGGATACATCAAAACTCATTGAAATACAAAATGAAATGGTGGTCTTACACGAATGCAATCAATATATACAACAATATGCGTTTTATTACAAACTGCTGATGTATATAAACGAAAAAATATGGGATTTCACCGATATAATCAAAACGTTATCAATCGAAAATACCGAATTCGCCAAAATTTCCAACTATATTTTTGAATATAATCAAAAACGATTTCGTATTAAAAATTGGTTTAACTTGGTGACTACGTCATCCATTAAAGAGCAAAAAAGTTACGCTACAACGCATTGTCGTATTATTGTCAACACGGAACAAGAAATATACGATAAAATACCCGAAATAAATTATTTATGTGTCGAATATGACGCTGTATCGTTTGACTGTAACGAACACTGCATTTCTGTAGTAAAAAACATATTTAAAACACCCACTATTATTTACAATACGAATGGCGAACATTACGGTGTGTCAAATAAGAATATGCAAATTGTAACGGTTAACATAGCAAAATGGTGCATACCACGTATTACTATAGGCAATTTCACAACCCAGGATAAACGTGAAGTATTCGATTTAAATCCGATTACATATATTGGGGGTGGGTTATTGGGTGACTATATACATTCATTATCTGTTGTCTGTGAAAACTTTTATTTAACTGGTCGAAAAGGTATTTTATATTTATCAAATAACGTAGGGGACCATTTTCGTTCTGGAATTGAGAATACATATAAAGATACATATAACACGATTGCTTCACAACAATACATTGCAGAATATAAATTACATGCAAACGAACCATATGAATGTAATTTATCAGAGTGGAGACGTCATCCGAATTTATATGAACAAACTTGGCAAGGGGTATATAGTATGTATAATATTTCTTGGGGGAAACATCCGTGGATTAAAGTCGATACAGATAACAAATGGCGAAACAGTGTGTTAGTTAATACAACAAACTATCGTTGGCCATTGTTAGATTTTAATTTACTATACGCAAAATACGGTAAGGATTTAATATATATTTCATTTGATATAAAACAATATGTATTTTTCTGTGAAAAAACCGGTCTGCATATACAGTGCGTGCATATTACCGATTTTGGGGAAATGTGTTCTGCAATTGCTTCTTGTAAATTATTCGTAGGTGCTTTATCGGCACATTTAACTATCGCACACGCAACAAACACACCTCGTATAGTGGGATTATATGGCGGTGCGGATGATTATTTAAATAGCAGATTGAATGAAATTTGGGATAACATAAATTATAATATATAACTCATATTGTGCGAAAACGTCTATGTGTTTGCCGAATGTCTGGAATGTATTTTATGCTGCCCTTTTGCTGCAATACCGGTCGCTTATGTAATGAACAAAAACACCTTCAGTGATATATGCTAGTGATACAGGTTAGGTTATTGTAGTATTCCCGAAGAAACGAGGAACGAGTTTCGTAGGTGAATTATCTTATACTGTGACACGCTATTATGATTGTTTTGTTAAAATATTATTTTGTATAATAAATAATATTTTTGGAACCGATAATACAAACATAGCTTCTAATGAGAATCGAACTCATAATCTTTCCCTTACTAGAGGAATGCTTTACCATTAAGCCATAGAAGCATAATAAAAGGGGTTACATCGTTCGGGAATCGAACCCGAGACACATGCTTGGAAGGCATGAATTTTACCACTAAACTAACGATGTTGTGAAGAACGCCGGACTCGTAGAGGTAGGCGTTCTAGGAATAACCGGAGAAACGACGAAGGAGTTTTGCAGGTTATTCCCGTTATGTATTGGTATAAGTTCTTTATATCGGTTTTTGGGGGAAATAATATTTGGAGGGAGGGAGGGGTGAGGCAATTCACCTACGAAACTCCTTCGTCGTTTCTCCGGGAATACTACAATAACCTTCGATGGTAAACCATCTCCGGTTCGTCCGGATGGCGTCTTAAAACGCCATCCAGACACGCCGGCTTCGCAGTCGATTCCTCGAACACCTTCGCAAGTCGTTCCTCCTTGCTCCGGCGTTCTCACAATAATTTACTATGTGATGTGACAATCGGTCGACGCCCCTAATAAAAAATGTCTCGCCTCCATAAATGCCGGCAAGACATTGCGTCGCGAACACGCGAACCCCGCCCCCATAATACAATAACCGGACCTCCCCCAACTAAAAATGTCTCGCCTTCATAATACATTACCCGACCCTTAATAAAAAATGTCTCGCCTTCATAAATGCAGGCAAGACATTGCGTCGCGTTTTTTACGCAAACACCCCCATTATTTCGTGCGTTTGGTGCTTTTTCGTGCCAAAACGCGCAAAAATCGTGCCGGGTTTTCCGGAATCGATTTTTTTCTTATGCAGTCAAACCGTTTTTTTCATAAAAGGTCGCCACTGCATGTCAGTCACAACGATTTTTTTTCGCAAAGACCGACCCCCCTAAAGTCATTTTGGACAAAAATAAAAATGTCCAAATCAAAAAGTTAGGGGTCTTGTTTTCAGAAAATTTCTGAGTCCTTCGAAAATTCTTGGAAAAATATCTAAGTATCCATCGACCGATCCAAGAAACACGCCTTTGAAATATTCTTTACGATTTTCGCGCGGTTTTTTTCCCGGGAAGAACCGCCATTCACCTCCCGCAATATGGTCATATACCGCATCATTTCCGTTTCTGCCTTCATCGATGGAGGCGATATTTCCTTACAAAATGCGCGACAATTGTATTGTTCGACGGATTCGATGGCTTGTGAGAGACGGGCGTTTTCGACATCTTTTTGCCATTGATCGGATTCTCGAATATACATAGTGTCTCGTTTCATGTCGGTACAATAAATTGGTCGTTTATGTTTTTCGAGACTATTTAGTCCATCCATTAAGATACGTGTAATACCATCCACGAACCCGATTTTACCGAATCTCTCGATATGTTCTGGTCGAATATCCAATCCTTGAATGAAATCACTTATATTGATGGCATCTTTACAAGTAACATTGAGAAAAAACTGTAGATTGAAATGATTGTTGGTGGTGGTATTATGCACAATAGTAGTCGGGGTAGCACAAATGGATTTACACGTTTCCATCCATTCAGCACATTGTTTTTGCGTTTGTTGTTGCGTTTCCATTATAATACGCTGGAATTCCGTATTTTGTTTCACAATTTCCAACACGGCACCAGATAATGTCTCGATTTTGGTTTCTATATCGGGAGATTGCGGGAGCAGGTTGTGTGGATGACGTTGATGTTGAGCGTTTTTATGTTTTTGCGTAGTGATATGTCGGTTATAATCCGCACGTTTTATAGTAGAAAACCCGCACGGTTCACACGAAAATAATGGCATAAATGTATTGGACGACGACTCTCGCAAAACCCGCAAATGTTTTTGGGTTTGGAAATGCAACTTCAAATTGGCGGGTTTATGGCATTTGTATTTGCATATAGAACAACCGTATAGAGGTGTCACTGTCGTTGCATTCATATTATTGTAGTATTTATGGAGTGAGGAACGAAGGAGTTGCGTAGTAAATTAAACCAATCGATAGAATACTATGAATAAGACAATAATATTTATATTTATTGTTGGATTATCCTTCGATGGTTTATCATCGAAGGTTATTTACTACGTAACGATTACGGGTGTATTGTTTTATTGTAGTTTTTGTAGTAAGAATTGTAATTTTGTGATTTGTAATTATGTTTAGATAGAGTATATACTACGCGCATTATGTCGAAACTCATATTAATCGATTCGCGTGTTACCGGTATAAATGACATTTTAGCGTCTCTTACTCCCGATACAGAGAGTATTGTGTTCGATTTTGGACTCGATACGTTTGAAACGATTCAGTCACGTATCCTCAAATCATATACATCGGTCTCCATTGCCCAACATAATTATGGGTTGCCTCGATTCAATATGGTGATGGGCACGACTCCGGCGTGTGTGAAAGATATCCATAAAGTTGACCCAGAGTTGGAATCGTGGGCAGAATTCATTGCGTTTCTTCAATGGTTGAAACAAAACGGGGCAAACTACATCGATTTTTTAGCGTGCGATTTGTGGGCAAATCAGGACTGGGTGTATGCAATCGAGAAACTTCGTTCCAGACTGGGTTTATCCATTCGAGCGTCGGTGGATATAACGGGAGCAGACGGAAACTTTATATTAGAAAGCGACAACGTGGATACGATTGGCATATATTTCACTCCCGAAATCATGAAATACAAACACAATTTTTTCTCGATATGTATTCCATATATTTACGGAGCAACAAATTATACCCCATTAAAATTTAGTGTTGCAAATCCGGGATATATTCCGGCAAATGCTTATACTTCATTTCTCGGTTCACGATCACCCACGGCAGATATATCCAATGTTGCAATGATTTGTATGACCTATTCAGCAATTGCTGTATTGAAAACGGACGGCACGGTAATAGCGTATGGTGCCAAAGAACACGGCGGTGATACATCCCCCGTGGCATCTCAATTATATAATATTACGAAACTGGTGTCTACCCGGTATTGGTTCACTGCATTAAGGAGTGACGGTAAGGTGTTTTCGTGGGGAGATGGATTTCAAGGTGTAGATATCAATAGTTGGACGAGTATGAGTGTTGGTGGAAATAGTAATTATATATTAATATCGGAAGTGATAAACAAGTTGGTGAATGTAGTGGATATTTATGCAGGACAATCCGCAAGTTATGCATTAACCTCGACCGGGCGTCTGGTTGGATTTGGGGAAAAATATTACGCCAATACAAATTATCCCCAACTCGATTCGGGAATAGTAAAAGTGCGTACGAATTCGGCAAGGATTGTAGCGGTTAAGAACAATGGCGTTGCATATTGGTTGCCAGGGGGCCAGATATCCGCGTCGTCATTTGACCAGAATCCCAATCCCATTGTAGATGCATATGCAACCGACTACCTTGCGTTATATACTCGAAAAACAACAATAAATACAACACAAATTACGCCTTCGTGGGGTAAGATTCTTTACACTATACCGGAAGGAGTATCGATTGTTCGATTCGATCCGGGGTTGATGTTATTATCAAACAACGTATTACTTTTTCTTTCAGAATATTACGCCACTGAAATACTCAATGTCACGGATTTCACAACCAACCCGCAAATGACGTGTTATTTGCAAAACAATGTTGTCGTGGTAACTGATGCTAAATCTTTAAAAGACCCAAGATATGGTCTTCCACCAGGTGCGTCTCTTTCAAATGTTCGTCGATTATTTAGCACGGGCGGTGCAATTGGGGCGTTAAAGTATGATAATACGTTTGTATGGTGGGGCGCCTTCGGTGAAATATGGGAGAGACGATACTATTCCGCCACAATGCCTACTGAATTTCCTGAACTATACGCCGCCATTTCTTCCAATATTGCATCCGTATATGCTTCCATATCAGGATTTGTATTCACCAAAACCGACGGAACCATCATTTCATTAGGACCGTCGTCGTGGGGTAGAGGAGCCGCACAGTACGGTGCCAAACGTGTCGGGAAAAATGTGGGGTTTGTTCCAAATGAATATTCGTTTACTGCAATAGAAAACACTCCGGCAACCTCGTTTTCTATTTCGCAAAACATGCAATACGCTTCAACCACGATTACATACTACAATAATAATCCCGATACAATGGCAATACAGGGTCGCAAATATTCAGTTATGGTTGGAAATACCGTTGCTGGAACATGGATTTGTCCGGTCGACTCATTTACATTCACCTTTACCAATGTAGTGTTTATACAAAATGGACCAATTACAGTATCTATATGCGATACTCCCGATTATACTACATCAAATGCACTTATTGGGTCTTTTACAACAACAATTGATACCAATCTGGGAGTGTCACAACCCGACCCACCAACCATTAATAGTGTGACTATTGAAACCCAGCAACTTACCGTATCGTTTAGTGCTCCTGCATGGAATGGAGGCACTTCCATTATCGGTTATAAATATTCGTTAGATAAAGGGTTAAATTGGACGACACTATCTGCAAGTAGTACGCAATTCGTTTTAAGCGGACTTACGGGGTCGAATTACACGATATGGTTGTTATGTACGACATATGTAGGCGATTCCTACTATGTGGAATATAACGCACTCCTATATAATGCCCCATCTGCACCTACCGTGTCAAGTGTAACCCCGGGAAACCAACAAGCAGTAATCAGTGTTTCAACCCCAAATAACGGTGGAGGAGAAATCACCGAATACAAATATGCATTTTCTTCTAGCGGTCCATTTACCAGTTTTGAAGTGAGTCCAACCGGAGGCACCACCGGAGAAACTACCTATACGATCACTGGTCTTCTCAATGGAAGTACATATTCAGTATATGTAAAATCGACCAACGGTGCAGGAGATTCTCCCGTCACAACCTATGGTCCATTTACTCTCGGTAAAACCGAACCCCAGGTGCCCGTAATCACATCGGTTGTTTCCGGAAATGCGTCAATGACCGTGAATTTCACTGCACCATATAATGGAGGCGATGCTTTAACCGGATACAAATACATTCTCAATAACTCGGTGGCAGATTCTTCGACAGTTACCATTGCGGCAGTTAGTAATTCGTTTGTGATTTCTGGTTTAACCAACGGAACTGCCTATACCGTAAAAATGAGTGCTGTAAACACGGTTGGCACATCGGGATATTCTGATGATTCATCCGCAGTAATACCCAAAACGGTTCCCACCGCACCCACGATTCGTTCGGTTACTGCCAGGAGTCAACAAGTTGCGGTTGCATTTACAGGTTCTGCATCAAATGGTGGGTCGGCAATTACGCAATACAAATACCGATTGAATGGCGGTTCTCCGGTTGATATTAGCGGTATCACTTCACCTTTTACTATTACCGGATTAACAAACGGGACATCTTATACATTGACTATGTCCGCAGTGAATGTTGCTGGTGAATCTGCCGCGTCGGTTGCTTCGCAAACGTTTATTCCTTCCACTGTGCCATCTACACCGGTTATAGAAAGTATAACTGCGAGAAATCACTTGATTTCGGTCAATTTCACCGCAGATAACGGGGGAAGTCCACTGACTTCTCTCGAATATTATCTCAATGATGCCAGCAATGTATCTATTGCACCGACTATTTCATCGCCTCTTATTATTAGTGGTCTTACAAATGGAACTGCTTACCGTGTCCAACTTCGTGTTTCCAACGCAAACGGTTCAACCGATATGTCGTCATATTCTGCATACGCAACACCAGTTACGATTCCGGACGCACCTTCTATCGACGGAATTATTGCCGGAAATCAATCTATTGAAGTGGCATTTAGTCCTCCTCTCGACAATGGCAGTTCGGCAATTACAGGATACAAATATGCCTTGAATGGCGGTGCGTTTTCGGCAGTTGGATTGATTCAGTCACCTTATCGCATCACAAATGGTATACAAAATGGCACATCTTATTCGGTGCAATTGATTGCAACCAATAGTGTCGGCGATTCAGTAGCATCTGTCGCGTCGGGTTCGGTCGTTCCTTGCAAACTACCAGATGCTCCTCGCATCCTTTCTGTGCAAAACGGCGACAAACAAGCAACCATCCAATTATCTCCCGGAAACAATGGTGGGTCGGCAATATTATCGTATACGTATTCCGTGAACGATAACGAACCGGTTGTTATTTCGTCGCTTTCTTCACCTCTCGTATTTTCGAATTTAGATGTTGGCGTCCTGTATTCTTTTCAAATCAAAGCAACCAATAGTGTCGGCGATTCTGCATTTGCAACTATCAGTTTTACCGGAATGTCGAGACCAGATGAACCGGTTATTATCGGTGCAAGTGCCGGAAACAAATCGATTATAGTCGAATTTACCGCACCAAATGCCAACTCGTCGCCCATCACTGGATATAAATATTCGATTCGGGAGGGAGTATATTTGCCAGCAACGTTATTGGACGCAACACATATATCGATTACTGGACTCTCTGCAAATACCGAATATAATGTGAAACTTGCGGCGGTCAACGCAATCGGGCAATCTGCCGATTCGTATTCGGCATCCGCAACCCCTTACACGTTCCCTCTCGCACCCACCATTGGAACCATCACCGTAGATAATGGCAGTGCATCCATCGAATTTACCGCACAATCGGATAATGGGTCAACCATTACTGAATATGAGTATTCGCTCAACAATGGCAGTTATATAGTATATCCTTCCGTAGAATCGCCTCTCGTATTAAGTGATTTATCGAATGGTGTTGCATATACTATCAAAATGAAGGCAAAGAATGCAGCAGGCGTTTCCGTTGTTGCATCATCGGCATCGTTTATGCCTCGCACGATTCCCGAAGCACCACTTATTACGAGTGTGACAGCAGGTAATCATTCATGCGAAGTTGGATTTACTCCCGGATTTTTCAATGGAGCAGTCATCACAAAATATCGATATTCGATGAATGGTGTCGATTTCCAAGACGCAACGGGTTCAATGTCGCCAATCACCATCGAAGGGTTAACAAACGGAAATACATATATGGTATATTTGATTGCCGTGAATGAGGTAGGAGAATCCACTATTTCTGCTCCATCCAGTGCATTTGTCCCATTTGTCACACAATCGACTGCAAATCCACCAATCGATTTATCCGTGATGGTAGGAGATCAGTCGGCAACTGTTTATTTTACAGATGGCGTCAATTCCGGTTCGGCAATCAAAGGATATTTGTATTCAACCGACGGTGGCGCAACACGTTGGTGGGCAAAACAAACATCTTCGCCTCTAATCATCAACGGGTTAGAAAACGGGTTAGAACAATCGATCCAATTATCCGCAGTAAATAACAGTGGTCCGTCGGAATGGTCCGACCCGACTGAATTATTTACTCCATGCGCTTCACCCGACGCACCGATTCTAACCGGCGTACAAGGTGCAGATGAACGCATTATTGTATCGTTTATTCCGGGTTCATCCAATGGTGCAGAGATAACATCTTACGAATATTCCATTGACCCTTCCGGCATCACTTTTGCTGCATTGTCGAACGATTCGACCATTTATGGGTTAACAAATGGAACATCCTATAATGTAAAACTACGTGCTATGAATTCCGTGGGGGCATCTCTCCCCTCCATTTCATCTGCATCGGTTATTCCACACAAAGCACCTTCGCCACCTACCATCACGAATGTTTTTGGGGGAGATCGTTCCATTTCCGTAGAATTTACACCCGGAAATACAAATGGGTCGATCGTTTCTTATTATGAGTATGCTCTCGAAACCGACAATGCGGTTGGTGCATTCTCTATTGCATCTTCCAAAAGTTCGCCTATTATTATTAACGGATTAACAAATGGCGTTGGACATAAAATCGTGTTGCGAGCAGTATCCTCTCAGGGCAGTTATTCCGAATCGTCCAACATGTCGAACGCGAGTATTCCCGGAACAGCGCCGTCCAAACCAATTATTACCAAACTATTACCCGGAAATGGTGTAATAAATGTGACTTGGACGACAAATACAAATGGGTCGGCAATTACGAATGTATTGTATAATTTGAACGGCGAACCTTACGTCGATGCCGGGACGACCGACGCTTCGTTTGCCATTACGGGATTAACGAATGGATCGGCATATTCAGTCAGTATCATTGCAGTAAACGGCATCGGTTCATCAACGCCTTCCGTCGCATCAGACGAAATTAGACCACTCTCTAAACCAGAACCCCCTACTATAACATCGGTTGTTTCCGGAGACGGTAAAGCACAACTTGTGTTAGTTCCGGGAAAGTCAAATGGATCGTCGGTCCTTGGATACAAATATTCATTGGACGGTACAACATATGAATGGGTTAAAAATTCTACATCACCCATATCGATTTATGGATTGAATAACGGTTCGATGTACAATATTTCTCTCAAATCCGTAGGTGAATTGGTCGGTGAGTCTGACACAGCAGTCATTAATTCCTCTGTTATGCCATATCGTCCCCCCGACTCACCTATCATACAATCTATATCCGTTGGGAATGGGTCTGCCGTGATTTCCTTCGTGGATGGAAACGCAAACGGACTCGTAATAACCGGATACAAGTATTCGCTCGACGGCATTACTTATATGGATATTTCGGCAGTCAATCATACCATTACATTAACCGATTTAACAAACGGAACTACCTATACTGTTCAGATGAAATCGGTTTCTGCCATTGCTCTCTCCGCACCATCAGTCCTATCTGCTCCATTTATGCCATATACCGACCCTTCTCCTCCCGTGATTAGTAAGATTGTCACTGGAAACCAAACTGCATCTATATATGTGGTGGATGGTTCAGCAAATGGGTCCGGTGCAACACAAGCATATAAATACACATTTGACAACATTACGTATTATTGGGCATCTTCGGCAACATCTCCTATTGTCATTTCGAGTGGGTTAGTAAACAATCAAGGATATAAAATCAGTGTTGCCACAAAGACCGCAATGGGCATGTCGGCATATTGTGCACAATCGACTACATTTGTTCCATACACATTACCCGGCGCGCCAACAATCACCTCTGTAGTTGCCGGAAATGGATTGGCATTCCTCTATTTCACCGACGGAAGCAGTAACGGACGTCCTATTACGAAATACAGATACACTATCAACGGGGTTTCTTACCCGGAAGTGACTGGCACATCGCCTTTAACAATCAGTGGTCTCACAAACGGAACATCGTATACTGCAACTTTAACGAATTACAATCTGGCGGGATACTCTCCTGCATCCATTGCATCCAATTCGTTTATGCCGTTCACCGTCCCGAGTGCTCCTACCATTACAAATTTGGTTCCTCTTGCAAATCAAATCACGGTATATGTTTCTCCCGGAAATACGAATGGTTCAGCAATTAAAAGTTATTCATATTCGTTGAACGGCGGTGCATTTGTGAATACGGGAACTTCCGCATTGTCTTTCGTGATTAGTGGATTAACAAATGGCGTAAATTATACCGTAGCAATAAAGGCAGTAAATGATGCCGGTGAAGGTGCGGCATCGGCAACTTCTGCTGCAGTAGTTCCCTTCACGGTGCCTGACGCACCAACAATTACGGGAGTATCTGTCGGTAATAATTCGGCAACTATTTCTATTTCCAACGGAAACAACAACGGTCGCATTGCAACACAATATCAATACACATATACAAGTAGTGCCGGGTCAACCACCCTTACAACCAGCACATCAACCACGCAATTGTCATCATTCATGATTACCGGACTCATTAACTGGACGAGTTATACTGTGACAGTGAAAGCAATCAATGCGGCAGGCATGTCTTCGTCGTCTGCTGCGTCTTCTTCGTTTATGCCATTTAGTATTCCGAGTGCGCCGGTGATTGCCAGTGTTGTCCCTGGAAATGCAACACTCTTGGTAAATATGGACGGTTTAACGATTGGTGCGGGTGTAATCGGTTATAAATACTCATTTAATAATGTAAATTACACGTATAAATCCGGCGTGGGATCGTCTTTCTATATCGTCGGTCTTTCAAACGCGGCATCATACCAAGTATATGTGAAATCGGTCACTTCTCAGGGGGATTCGCCTGCATCGATGCCATCCAGCGTAGTTGTGCCATTTACGGTGCCAAATCCACCGACAATCACCTCGGTCGTTCCCGGTAATCGTTCCGTTTCGATTTATGTATTAGACGGAAGCAATAATGGACGTAATGTGACCAATTATGAATATTCAACTGATGGTGTGAAATACAATAGTGTCGACCCCGTATCCCCGATTGTCCTGAATAATTTGGTCAATTGGCAGTCATATTCGTATTATGTCCGGGCAGTGAATCTTGCAGGCAGTTCTCTTCCATCCGCAAGATCATCTGCGGTAGTCCCATTCTTGATACCAACAACTTCTACTATTACCGATATTGTTCCTGGAGATAGTCAACTAACAGTGACAATGGGTGGATACTCACCAGAAGCCGGTATTATAGGATACAAATATTCACTGAATAATGGAAATCTGGAATCCGTGTCTAGTTCATCGGCAAGTTTCACAATCACCGGATTGGTAAACGGTCAAGATTATATAGTAAAGGCAAAATCATCTACTACAGCAGGTGACTCTACATTGTCAAGTCCAAGTGCGCCGATACATCCTCGCACAATACCAAGTGTCCCTACAAACGTAGTAGTAACTCCGCTCAACGAATCTGCATCCGTAGTATTCACCGACGGGTCGGGAAATGGAGAACCCATTCTATATTATATGTATTCGCTCAATGGTGATGTCGATACACCTATTAATAAACGTGAGGATGGAACACTGAAGATATTTGGCATATCCAATGCAGTGAATTATTCGGTGCGTTTGCGTGCAGTGAATAGTGCCGGATTATCGCCATATTCTGTGGTGTCGAATACATTTATGCCATATAGTGTCCCGTTGGTTACACCTGTTGTCACTAAAATTCTACCCGGAAATGGGTGTGCGTATGTGTATTTCAGTGAAGCAGATACGAACGGTTCGGCACTTATCAAGTTCAAATGGTCGGATGGAACTACCAAAATGGATATATCTGGAATAACCAGTCCATTAACAATCACCGGACTTGTAAATAAAAAACCCGTCAATATTTCGATTGCGTCGTGTAATGCAGTCGGCGATTCACCATTTACAACGGCGGTATCGATTGTGCCAGGTGTTCCATTAGCACCGGTGATAACGGATGTGGTTGCAGGTCCTACACGATTGTTAGTGTATTTCGAAGTCCCCGAAAACAACGGATTCCCTATTACATCGTATTCATACAGTTTCCCTGGGGAAAAAGCATTTATAAAAGCAGCTTCGGCAAGCACTACATCTGCCTCACCCATTATGCTTCTCAATTTAAAGAATGGAACACCATATGACATTACAATAGTAGCGTCAAATGCAAATGGAACGTCGGAAATATCGAATTCAATTGGACCAAGAACACCATGTGCACCTCCAACAAAGGTGGCAATTACCGGTGTCACTCCTCTCATTGATGGTGGGTTGGTTGCATTTGTTGCTCCGGCAAACAATGGTTCTCCCATTACCGGTTACAAATATGCGTTGAATGGAAGTAGTACTTATATCGATGCATCGGGAGTAAACTTGCCATTGCAAATCTACGGTGCTACTCCAAACATAATGAATACCGTGAAAGTGATTGCTACAAATCCAGCGGGAGATTCACTGGAATCCGTCGCATCCAAACCATTTACATATGTATTTTTACCACCTGCCCAAGTGAAAATAACGGCATTGACTATCGAACTCAATAAATTAACGGTTGCTTTCTTGCCTCCGGCAATAAATGGATCGCCGATTATTGGATACAAATACGCATTAAATGATTCTACCACATTTACCGATATAAGTGGCACAACTTTGCCTATCGTAATCCGGAATGGAATCCTTCCCAATATAATGTATAACGTTCGTATTATAGCAGTGAACGATGCCGGATTGTCCGTTCCTTCCTTACCTGCAGCAAAACCCGTGTCGTTCGTCTATTTACCACCGCTTGCACCGACAATTACCACGATTGTTCCGGGCAACCAAAGCGCAACGGTTACATTTGCAGGACAACCCGCCAGAGGTGCGTCCATTACTGGATATGCGTATACGTTAGACGCAAATGCCACCACTATAGTTGATGTAAGTGGAGCAGTTTCATCCCTCACCATTCCCAGATTAACAAATGATACATTATACAATGTTCGCATCGCAGCAATTACACCTGCCGGATATTCTGCGTGGTCTGCTGCGAAACCAGTAACACCCGTCTATAAAGCACCAGATATGCCAGTAATAACGGGAGTTGTTGCCGGAAGCAAACAATTAACCGTAACATTCACCGCACCTGCCGCAAACGGTTCGCCTATTATCGGGTATAAATATACACTTAACAATAGTGTAGAGAAACTCGAAATTGGAACGATTATTGGGGGTAAATCATTTATTATTACTGGATTAACTGCCGGAACAGCGTACAATGTAAAAATGTGTGCGACGAATATATTGGGGGATTCTGCGTTGTCGGTTGGAAAACCCGGAACACCAAAAGCATAATTGGGGAACCAATGTTCCCCCTAACCCCCTCCTTTTTTGTGAGAACGCCGGAGCGAGGCGTTCTCATACTTGCGTAGGTGAATTTTATTTTTGTGAATTATCTAAGGAGGGGGTTAGGGGGGAACGTAGTTCCCCCCAAGAATTCCGCGTCCGTCTTTTCAACATGTTTCGTATATTTTCCTTTTAACAACGCAACCATAATGGTTGTTAAATCGTCCATATCCACAACTAAACGCTGGATTTCACCCGACCGAATATTGAAAATACGAAACTCTCTCGGTTTTTCGGGATACAAGATCGTCCATATCCAAGCATATATCAGTAATTGGAGTTGATGTTCCATCGAAATAGCAGTTGTACACTTCAATTCCCATACATTTTCGAGAGTAATCAAGTCAGTTCTTGCGGAAAAACAAAAATTTGCGTCACCGTCTTCGAAAAAAGGGGTTAAAACAGCACACAATGCTTGGTTTGCTTCTTCCATCGAATTATCGACAATGGATTGTTCTACGGAAACGTTTTCAGGTAAAGAACATTCCGCACCAAGTGTTTCATCAAATCGGTCCATACACTCTCGAATAATATCCGGAGTCAACCATCCGTAATCGTTTTTCCCGATTTGGTTTAAAGAAAAATACAGTTTTTCATTGACGGCAACATATAAGTTTGCCAAATAAAGGTATTCTTCGGGAGTCGAGAACGTTTCGGGCATTCTCCTACGATGGTAACCCATCTCAGTAGAATCCTCCAAATCCTTCGTTCGTTCCTCACTCCGGATTTGCGGTATTCCCGGAGAAACGACGTTAGGAGTTTTAGCTTCGCAAAAGGTGAATTGCGGTATTCCCGGAGAAACGACGTTAGGAGTTTTAGCTTCGCAAAAGGTGAATTGCGGTATTCCCGGAGAAACAACGTTAGGAGTTTTAGCTTCGCAAAAGGTGAATTGTCGTAACTCGGCAATCTTCCGTTTCAAAAACGTGTATTCATTGTCTTTCGTTTCGCTCAATATACTCTGTATTACGGGCAACAATTGTTTCACTCCAACTCCTTCATTCGACGAGATTTTCTGGAACAACCTGTCATAATACATAATGGGAATAGCGATTCCGTTTAATATACTCACATCTTCGTAAAACCCACGACTGGTATGTATCATAATCGGAATATCAATTTCCAATTCAGGGAAAGCGGGAGTTTCGACAATAATCAATCGTTCTAATATAGGAGCAATTATATCAATCACACTCTCGGAAATAAATCGAATGAGAGTAGTAGGAGTTACATAATGCATTTTACCGTCTCGGGTTTCTGGGTTCATATCGAAATTCTTTTGTGGAATCCCACAGAAATTGATATAAGGCAATTCCTGCATATCGAAATGCGTTTTTTGTAGAAAATCCAATGGTCGATCCGTACTATGATTGGCGGATTCAAACACATACAAATTATCCGTTCCACGTGTGCACGCAACATATAACGTATTTGGACATTGGTCGGTTGGAAATTCGGGACCATAATACGTGAAATATGTCTGGTCGAAACCTACTACAAAGACGTGTTTTCTCTCTCGACCTTTCACACAATGGAAAGTAGTGAATACGACTTTCCCGTTTGAAATACGCTCATCCGGCATTTCGCCGTCTTGTATCGAGACATAACACGGTATTCCACGTTCCACTAAGAAATTCTCGATTTTACGGACAAATTTGGATTTTGTGCTTGCTGCCAAAATAAATATGGAACTGGGACTCTCGCCTTCATCCAATAATCGGGCAATACGTGATTTGATAATGGTAATACTATGGAACTGCGAATGACGGATATATTGAACGGGAGAACCGGATTTACACGCATTTAACCGATGGTTGCCCAGCATCACATCATTGACAAAATCGGCCATTTGTTGAGTAATGCGATATGACATTGTGAGTGCACACTGGCGAAAAACGGGAGACGATAATAGCGGATATTTGCTCCATATTTCGACGGCTTTGGTGAGAAATCGAATATCGGCACCTTTGAATTGATATATGCCTTGTTTATAATCGCCCAATACACATACTTGAATACGCCCACCCATATCCCGCAAGAATTTCACAATAAACAAGTAATACAATAAGGACATGTCTTGGGATTCATCCAAACATACAATATTGATTTCGGGAATACTTCGTGTGGGGGGCAAATTGGCGGACAATATTTTGCGGAGAACAGTGTCTTTGTGTGCGTCTTTATGGTAATATTTCACGGCTAAACTATGATACGTATGAACCGAAATATTGTGTAATCCTCTTGCTACTACTTTTTCGTGAACATCTTTTCGCAACATGGAATTGTATGTGAGTTGTAAAAACACTTTATTCGGGAGTTGTTCGGCACATGACAAAATAGTGGTCGATTTCCCACTCCCGCTTACCGAATCGACCACCACATTGTCGCCATCCATAATGTGGTTAATGACGATTTGTTGTTCATAACTGGGTTTTAATGGAGGCAAAGAGGTTTGTCCTATCCTACTATCCTCATCGTTATTCTCGTTATCGGGATTATCCCAAAATAAGGTTTCGATTATTTCGTGGTCGTTATTATACATTGTGTGTTTTTATGTTGTAGGGTTCACTTGTTCGAGAGAGTATAGAGTTTCGAGTATCGTCTATTTATTGTAAAAATGTTATGTAGTATGACATAACACTTTTATATTGTTTCATATATGGATATGGGGTTTGTGGTATTCCCGGAAAAACGACGTTAGGAGTTTCGTAGGCGAATTGCGGTATTCCCGGAGAAACGACGTTAGGAGTTTCGTAGGCGAATTGCGGTATTCCCGGAAAAACGACGTTAGGAGTTTCGTAGGCGAATTGCGGTATTCCCGGAAAAACGACGTTAGGAGTTTCGTAGGCGAATTTTTACGTGCGACGGCGACGTGTTTGTCTTTGTGCCGACGATAAAGGCACGAATTTTTTATTGTATTGGATTGCCCGTAATAACCGCAATTGTTTTACAGCGTTTCGTTTTGTGCTACATTTGGCAAATACCCGTTTGGTTTTTGGATTTATAATACGATAGCAGGACTTTTGACGGACTTTACGGAGAGTATATGGCATATTTTGCGTTTTTACGTAGTATATATTACCCGTGTATGATTTTTTCGAATAAAAAAATCGTATAAACTCACTCAAAAACACCCAGCGCTAATATATAACCATACCCACCATAACCCCAACCGAAAATGGCAGATTTGGATTTAGATATTCGCAATTACACAATACGAGATGTTGAAGCATTCTTTAAGTTCAAACCCGACGAAAAATATTCGGCATCTCATATTGAATTACGAGAGACCCAAATCAGAGAACAATTATTACAGAGTAAAACAGTGAATAAACGCATGCAACGGGATTTAATTTCTTTTTTACAATCAGCAAAAGAATGGTTGGTTGCGGCACGTTGCAGTGACGAGAAACGTGTGCCGACATCCCTCCCGCCGAATACACGTTTAGATCCCATCGATTATCCCAAAGCACCTCGTTTATCTGAACCCCGAACCGATGATATTATCCAGCGGAAAGAAACGCCCTACATAAATACGTTTAATCAAGAGTATTACACCGGATGGATGAATCCGCTCGTGACAAAAACAATCACAAAATGTGTAACGATTGACACTCGCTTTCGTGATAATTATTACAATTCGTCGAGTTCGGATTTCTTATTGCAATTACCCATGAAAATATCCAAAGTGGTTTCTATGCAACTCTCGTCTTTCGAATTTCCAGTATCGTTTTATGGAATATCACAAGCACTCGGCAACAATTTCTTTTATTTGGAAATCGAATATACGGATGCATTGGGCAACCCAATGCCAACAGTTGGGGAATTCGTCATTATGCCGGATGGAAATTATAACGGTCAAGATTTGGTGAAACTGATAAACGGTGTGTTATCGCCAACCGACGAACTCGGCGCTTTATTGTATCCAGAAAGTATTTTTTCATACGTTCAGTTTTATTTCGATTTAACTGATACGGGATCTGGAACGGGAGTTACATATATTACATCCAGTGGTTTAGAATACGGTATTTATAACATAACCAACATTTATTTGGATTTTAAACACAATTTAGACGAAAGCGTTTTTTACGGCGATGTATCTACCAGAATTGGTTGGAATTTAGGATTCAAAAAACGGGTTTACGATAAAGACATAATACATATTTCGGAGTCGGTAATCGAACCCATCACAATACGGTATCTCTATTTAGCAATTGAAGATTTTAATAATAGCGTAAATAATCATTTTGTAACGGCATTTAAAGACCACATTTTAAGTCCAAATATTTTAGCGAGAATCGCACTGAAAGGTAGTTATTTTAGTTTAATAATGGAAAACAATATGAATATTGTAACTGAACCGCGAAAATATTTCGGTCCGGTCGATATAAATCGATTACGAATTCGTGTGTATGATGATAAAGGGAGAATTTTACAAATGAACAATTCGGATTTTTCGTTTTGTTTGAATTTCAAGTTGTTATATGACGTATAATATTATTCTTCGATGGTAAACCATCTCCGGATAATCCGGTTGGCGTCTCGGGACGCCAACCAGACACGCCTTTTGCGATAGCTAAAGCGCAGGCAAATCCTTCAAGTCCTTCGTTCGTGCCTCGCTCCGGCGTTCTAGCAATTCACCTACGCATCTCCTTCGTCGTCACTGCTTCGCTTGTCCGGGAATACTACAATAACCTTCGATGGTAAACCATCTCCGGTTATTCCTCGAACACCTACGCTCGTGCCTCGCTCCGGCGTTCTCGCAATTCACCTACGCATCTCCTTCGTCGATGCTCCGGGAATACTACAAATGCATATATGCCAACAAAAATACGTTACAAATTATGTTTTTTATAAAAAAATAAACTAGTGAATAGTTTCAACCTGCTGTAATGTATATATAGTATATAATGTCACAGTTGGGTAATACATCGTCGGGGAATATATATATTCCACCGGTATTGAATCCCCCTGTAATACCAAACCAACCCGTTGGCATAAATACTTCTTATACGGGTTCAGTATATGCGTATAATGCGAGCGGTGGGTTTGTTATGGAACAGGGGTTAAAAAACATTTTAATTTCACCGATCGAAAAAATAAATAAATATGACGTGACGGAAGCATTTCAAGTGAAATACGACGTTCGTATATTTAATGACAAACTCGGGTTAAAAAAAAACTCAGACAACACTGTGATTACGGATACATCATATAATCCAGTTATGGGGTCATTCCTAATAGACGAAATAACGTTGACTGCAGTGGAATTCACGCTGGGTATGTCGAAAGACAACATCTTGTCTCTCGGTAAATATCGCACACTATACAGCGATTTCCAGTCGTTCGTGTATCAGTTTTTCGGGTATCCTGCAGGGTTTGATTCTCTTTTCACAGTAAAAAGTTATATTGATTTTAATGGTGGTGTCTTTGACGCAAGTGCAATGATGTTTTTAATGTCACGTAAAACGCTCAATGCAAACGGCGAATATGTATTGCCAGTGTCCGGTCAAATAAACTTACACCATGTCAATGCATTGCTCCGGTTTGCATCTTTATATAATCCATTTAATAATCGAACCGGTGGAGGCGAAGTGAGCAACGGGTTTTTAGAAAATGATTTATTCTTTGTGCCCAATGGAACAACTATCACATTAAAAGTCAATTTAAATACGACCGATGCAAACAACAATCTTACACTGAATTCGATGGGTCAATCGCACCTTGGACTAATAACGGGTGATTACGAAAGTGGTTATTATTCGCAAGTCACTACTGTAACCAGTACGCAAATTATTCGAACAGTAAAAGTCCCATTAGTAATCAAATTGGCGAATTTATCGCAACTTGCATATTTTCCAGACGCTCAAATTGTAGTGAAATATGAACTCTCATTTAGCGGGGTGACAAATGTTCCATTAGATAACAATGGCGACCCTCAAGCAGTGCCTCAATCACAAAAAGATGTAGTCCTTTTTTCAGTAGCACAATCCCTTGGGGTAGACATAACAACCGTGCGTATTATTTCGGCATATTACGTTGCTGTAAATCGTGGATTATCCGGAAATATTTTACCATCGAAGGACAATGTAAATACCAAAACGAAAAGTGCATTTGCAAAGTACAAAGACATGTTAATGGCGAGAGCTCTCTCCAGAGAAATTGTATATGAATTGCGATTCGAGTTTGAATTAATCACTACTTTGGGAGATATTAATGCAATTGCTGCTACAAATAATGCGGAGCAATATACCAATTCAACACAGGCAATTAACGCTATTTTAAACACGCTCCAATTTAACGGAGATATTATTCAACAAACCATACAGGAAAATGTTGCAACAAGTAATGACCCGGTTTTAATTGCCGCATTTACAAATATAGCACCACCTGTTACAACTGTTATAGATTATAGCACGAATAGTCCAACCGGAATAAGCGGTCCCAGTGGAACCAGCGGTGAATCGGGAACAAGTGGTCCCAGTGGAACAAGTGGTCCCAGTGGAACAAGTGGTCCCAGTGGAACAAGTGGTCCCAGTGGAACAAGTGGTCCCAGTGGAACAAGT
>Ga0209188_1000743_pt1 | contig 29660 bp, 14 predicted proteins | sample C_130625_EF_Meta_FD_187307 | JGI IMG/M metagenome (GOLD analysis project Ga0209188, IMG submission 187307) | Freshwater microbial communities from Lake Croche, Canada to study carbon cycling - C_130625_EF_MetaG (SPAdes) (version 2) | ecosystem: Environmental > Aquatic > Freshwater > Lake... | reverse complement strand
CGCTCGACGGCACGCCCGACCCGATCCCGTTGGACGGCCCCCAGTCGATCCCCATCCCCCCCTCCCGGTTGCCTCGCCCCGCAGGCCACCGACCGCACTCCGACGACATCGGCCCCGACCGACACCGCCGACGCCACGTCATCGAGCGAGAGTTTTCCAGCCACCGCGATCGGCATCCCTGCGGCATGGGCGAGCGTCACCCAGCGGCGGATGGCGGCCCGATCGACGAGGCCAAACAGCCCCGGCCCCGACTTGTCGAACGTGTCCACGAGCACCCCGAGGCATCCTGCGCTCGCCGCCGCGGCAACGAGGGCCTCCGGGTCGGGGCCCCGACATCGGTTCCAATCGGCATAGGCGACCGCGACCAGCCCGGTCCCCGCGGGAAGCCCCGTCGCCATTCCCCCGAGGGCATCGCGCCAGGGGGTTGGGCCAGCCCCAGAGAGCCCCACTTTGACCGCCGCCGGCGCCGGCGCCGCCATCAGCCCCCCGCAGACGTCAGCCACAAACCCAAGCGCTCGCTGCCTACCGGCCTCGACGTCGGCGTCAGCACCGAGGAGTTCACCGCAGGCGAGGGTCCAGGGAGCGGAGCTGCCAACCACCGCAGCAATCGCCGCGACCGTTCCGGGGGCCGCGGCACCGAGCGGGCCGGCGAGCGGTTCCTTGACATCGATGATCGCGCTCCCTCCAGCCAGCGCCTCGGCCGCCTCGTCGCCGTCGCGAACGCTCACCAGCAGGCCCCGCCAGATCACGTTGCCTCCCCCCTCGCCTCATTCCGGGCCCGCGCCGCCCGTTTGGCGGTCGCGAGGTCGCGATTGAGTCGGCGAACGAGATCGACCGAGAGCGGTTCGCACCACCGGCCGTCGAAGGTCACCGATCCTTCGCTCCACGCTCCCCAAACGGGCAGCGTCGGCCGGGCGGCATGGTCGACGGCCCGTTCCGCGATCCGCATCACGAGCGTGCGGACCCGCGCTCCTCCCGTGGAGTCGTCTCCGGGGGAAGGCGGTTCGAGCCGGCTGCCGAGGAAGAAACACTCGACGACCTCCAGCGGCACAGGGTCGATCCTTCCCGGGGCGAGATGAACGCGCACTCGCTCCTTCTCGAGCACCAGTCGTGGTCGCGACGTCAGCAGCACCCCGCCGGCTCCGGCCACGAGCACCCCGGCGCCTCCGAGCCATGTCACGACGCCGACCGGACGGCTCCAGGGGCGAGCCAGAAGCAGCAGCGCCAGGCCCATCGCCACGGCCAGACAGGCGATCACGACGCCTGGCCGACCATTGGCTCGCAACCAGACGGAGCGCCCCGCGCCGATCAGGGCCGGCGAAGGGGCGTGAGCCTTCGCGCCCACCGATCCATCAGCAACCGGAGCAACCGAGGCACACGCCCCGGCCGTGGAATCGGTCTGGCACGAGTCGGCAGGCGAGGGGTCGCGGTGCATCGCCGGAGAGTGGGTTTGGAGGCTGATTGCGGAGGACGCTTGCCCCCAGGACCGCTTCCGCGGAAACACGCCCTGTTCTACCATCACGTCGACTCCGCACACTGCCCCCCACCTCCAGGTCGAACACCGATGCACGAGCCACACCGCCCCGCTTCCGACGCCCAGCCCACGTCGCCAGCGGATCAGCCCGGCCGGTCCGGTTTCCCGGTGGTGAAGCTCCTGCTCGGTCTCCTGGCGCTCTATGGCCTGGCCTGTGTTGCCGGCTGGCCTCAGGGGGGGCGCGACCAGATCGTGGCGGCCCAGCGGGCCGAAGCGGCCCACGACGAGGTCGCCAACCTCGCCCACCAGCGGGACGAGGCGGTGCGGAACTTCCAGGGCGGGGACGAGGCTCATGCCCCTCCGGCGGCGGCTGGTGACCACGGCGTTCATCCCTCCGCCCCACCGCCGGCCACGACGCTCCCCTTCGTGCTGCTCCTGGCGGCGATCGCGATCTTCCCGCTCACCCCCGGGATCTCCCATTGGTGGGAGCACAACCACAACAAGCTCCTTGGGGCCGGCCTCCTCGCCGCCATCACGCTCGGCTACTACACCTTCCTCCACCACCAGCCGGTCGATCTCCATTTCCCTGCCCATGCCCTGATCGATCCATCCGCGACCGGCCCCTCCTGGCCGACGGCGGGGGCGGTCCTCACCAACGCCCTGTGTGCCGAATACATCCCGTTCATCGCCCTCCTCTTCGCGCTCTACGTCGTCACCGGTGGGGTGCGGATCGAAGGGGATCTCGTCGCCACGCCGACGACGAACGCCACCTTCCTTGCCCTCGGGGCCACGATGGCGAGCTTCATCGGTACGACCGGCGCCGCCATGCTCCTCGTCCGCCCGCTCCTGGAGACGAACAAGGAGCGCAAGTTCGTCGCCCACACGCTCGTGTTCTTCATCTTCATGGTCTGCAACTGCGGCGGGCTGCTCCTGCCGATCGGCGATCCGCCGCTGTTCCTCGGCTACCTCGAAGGGGTCGACTTCCTCTGGACGCTCAATCTCTGGAAGCCGTGGCTGTTCACCAACGCCGTCCTCCTCACCGTTTATTGGGTGTGGGACACCGTCTTCGCCCACCCGCGTGAGGCGCCGCGCGACCTCGCCCGCGACGAGCGGCAGACCTCGCCGCTGATGATCCGCGGTCTGTGGCCCAACGCCCCGATCATGGCCGCCGTGATCGCCGCGGTGGCGCTCCTCGACCCGGCCAAGCCGTTCCCTGGCACCGACTGGCACCCTTGGGTGTTCCTCCGCGAGGCCGTCCTCGTGGGGCTCGTGCTCCTCTCGCTCCTCGGCGGCGACGGCTGGATCCGCACCGCCAACGGCTTCACCTACGGGGCGATCCTCGAGGTGGCCGCCCTGTTCCTGGGAATCTTCATCTGCATGCAACCGGCCCTGGCGATTCTCCACGAACGCGGGGCGAGCCTCGGCCTCGACAGCCCGAGGTCGTTTTTCTGGGCCTCCGGGGCCCTCTCGAGCGTCCTCGACAATGCCCCGACCTACCTCGTGTTCTTCAACGCCGCCCAGGCCCTGCCGTCGGCAGGAGCAACGATGGCCGGGGTCGATGTGGGCCGACTGGCTGCCGTCAGCCTGGGGGCGGTATTCTTGGGGGCGATGACGTACATCGGGAACGGCCCGAACTTCATGGTCAAGGCGATCGCCGAGCAATCGGGGGTGCGGATGCCGAGTTTCTTCGGCTATCTCCTCTACAGCTTCGGCATTCTCCTCCCCGTCTTCGTGCTTGTTTCGATTCTCTTCCTGTAGGCTGTGGCCAGACTTCCTCGGGCGCTTCGTCGCGTTCCCGTTCACCAGGCTCCCCGTTCACCAGGCTCCCCGGACGCCCCCAACGCGTGACGCACTCCCCGCCAGCCGACGGTTTCGATCATGTCACTTCCGATGCGGAGGTGCACGACCTGGTCGACCGCTTGGCCCGCCACCCGTTTGTCGCCTTCGACACCGAGTTCGTGTCGGAACACACCTATCGCAGCCAGTTGTGCCTCGTGCAGGTGGCGGCGCCGGGCATCCTGGCGGTGATCGACACCCTCAAGGCCCGTGACCTCGAGCCCTTCTGGCGGCTCCTCGCCGAACCGGGCCGGACGACCGTCGTCCATGCCGGCCGCGAGGAGATGGGCTTCATCCTCCATGCGATCCAGGCCCGGCCCTCGAAGCTGTTCGATGTCCAGGTGGGGGCGGGGCTGGTCGACCATGATTTCCCTGCCGGGTACGCGTCGATCGTGCGCCGATTCCTCAATCTCCCGACGAACAAGGGAGAGACGCGGACCGACTGGCGGCAGCGGCCCCTCTCGCAGGCCCAACTCGATTACGCGCTCGACGACGTCCGCCACCTCGAGCGGATCTGGCGGAAGATCGAGTCGAAGCTCGACGCCCTCGGCCGGACCTCCTGGATGGAGGAGGAGATGGCCACCTGGCAGGACGAAGTCGAGGAGTCGTTCATTCGCAAGCGTTGGCGCCGCGTCTCGGGGCTCTCCGGGCTGTCCCGGCGGGAGCTGGCGGTCGCCCGCGAGCTGTGGCATTGGCGCGACTCGGTGGCCGAGGCGCGCGACATGCCCCCGAAGCGGGTCCTTCGCGACGATCTCCTCGTCGAGCTTTGCAAGCGGAAGAGCGCCGATCCCCGAGAGATCTCGGCGATCCGCGGCATGCAGCGGTCCGACCTGCGACACATCCTCGGCGGCCTCTCCGAGGCGATCGCCCGCGGCTTGGATCTGCCTGAGGAGGAGTGCCCCGGAGGGGAGAAGTTCCGGGCGCCGCCGTCGCAGCTGGCCGTGCTCGGGCAATTCATGGCCACGGCGTTGGCCGGAGCCTGCCGACAAATGAATCTGGCGCCGGCGCTCGTCGGCACCGCCTCCGACATGCGCGACCTCCTCGCCTGGAAGCTCGGCTATCACCACGGCGACCGCGATCCGGTGCTCGCCTCCGGCTGGCGGGCCGCGGTCGTCGGGCCGATCGTCGACGACCTCCTCTCCGGCCGGGCGGCGCTGCGGATCGGTGACCTCAACTCAAACGACCCCCTCGTCATCGAACGATTCCACGGGGGGGGAACGCCCTCCCTCCATGACGCCGGCCGACGCCCGCCGGTGAACGAGCCCCTTCCCATCGATCGCGATTCTCCCCGGAGCCCAGAAGCATGATCCATGCCCGTCCGTTTGCCGTCGCCGCCCTGCTGGCCACGGCTCTCTTGCTTTCATCGGTGCCCGCCAGCGCTCAGGTTCCGGCCTGGAAGGATCTGTTCGAGAATGGATCGCTCGACGGCTTCCAGATCGTCAGCGGCAGCGCGACCTACAAGGTGGTCGACGGCGTCCTCGTCGGGACGACGACCGAAGGGAGCCCGAACACCTTCCTCGCCACGAATGACCCGCTCAAGGACTTCGAGCTCGAGTTCGAGGTGAAAGTCGACGACGAGCTCAACTCCGGCGTCCAGGTTCGCAGCCATCTGGCCAAGGAAGGTGAAAAGCCGGAGGGTGCCGGTGGCCCGCTGCCGGCCGGCCGCCTCTACGGCCCGCAGTGCGAAATCTCGATCGACGGCCACGCCGGCAACTTCTACGACGAGGCCCGCCGCGGCGTGTGGTGGAGCGGGCTGACCGGCACCGACGCGATCCGCACCGATGCCGCCAAGGCAGCCTTCAAGAAGGGGGAGTGGAACAGCTACCGGATCGTCGTCGTCGGCGACCACTTCCAGAGCTGGATCAACGGCGTCCCCACGGCCGACTTCCGCCAGCCGCACGATCCCGAGGGGCACATCGGCTTCCAGGTGCACGGCATCGCCAACGGGACGGGCCCCTATTCCGTCCGCTGGCGGAGCGTCCGCCTCAAGAACCTCAACTGACTCATCCTGCTCACCGGACGCCATGGCACGACCCACCTCCCGGGCCGCCCGACCCGAGCGGCCCTCCACGCCGACCTCGAAGCCTGCAGCTGCAGGAAAGTCGGCGACCAAGCGGGCGGCCGATGGCGGGCTCGTGGTCGGGCCCGGGCCAACCCACCGCACCGTCCGCGACGCCCAAGGGCGGGTGGTCGCGGCGCCGGAGGATTGGGTGCTCCTCGAGCCTGGCGATGCAGCGTTGACGCGCCGCGTCAAGGCAGCCGGGGACCATTGGCTGATGCAAGAGAAGCAGGGCAGGAGAACATTCTCGCGCGGCGTCTGGGCCCCGGAGGCGACGGTGGAGCGGATCCGCCACGAACTCGCCGCCGAACGGTCGACCGAGGCCTGGGCCAAGAAGCAGGCCCAAGCGCTCAAGCGCCGCGAGAACGAGCAGGCGCAATACGTCGGCGACTTCCTTTCAGCTGTGACCGCGTTCCTCGCCTTCGACGACCGCTACGCCGATCGCGCCTCGAAGCTCGCGCGGGCCGTTACGACTCACGCCACGCCGGTCGGCAGCGGCACGGTGGCCCGCACCGAGCGGATCCCGATCGAACGCCGCGCGGAAGCGGCGGTGATCGCCTGGCTGAGGCACCAGACGACCGGCTACGACCAAATGAAGATCGCCCGGGTGAAGGGAAAGCGGCGCGAGGTGCGACGGATGCTCGCCGAGCGGTCGCGCGAATTGCTCGGCCGCTATCGATCGGGGGCGTCGATCCCGCCGGGGTGTCCGCTCGCCAAAGCGATCGCCACTTCCGCCGAGTGACGCCTCCCCGATGCACCCGGCACGTCTCCCCCCCGACGATCTCCTCCGCGGCTGCGACGAGACGCGCACGAAGCGGAGCGGCCCCGGCGGCCAGCACCGCAACAAGGTGGAGACGGCGGTGATCCTCCACCACCGGGTGAGCGGCGTCTCGGCCGAGGCCTCGGAGCGGCGCAGCCAGGCCGACAACCGGCGCGTGGCGCTGTTTCGACTGCGGCTCAGGCTGGCGCTCGTCCACCGCGAGCCCCCCGAGCCTCTTCCGTCGCCGCTGTGGCAGTCGCGCCTTCGTGACGGCCGGCTCCTGATCCGTGTCGACCACGATGACTACCCGGCGCTCGTCGCCGAGGCCCTCGATCGAATCGTGGCCAATGGCCTCGACATGCCGGCGGCCGCTGCCGCGCTCGGCGTTTCCCCGTCGCAGCTCGTGCGCCTGCTTGAAAAAGAGCCGGCGGCCCTCGGCTCGCTCAATCGCCTCCGAGCGGCAGCCGCACTGAAGCCGCTGCGGTGAATCATCTGCCGGGCGTCCGTCAGGGCATCCGCCCCCTGAGACGAAGCGCCGCGGCAAAGATGGCGTAAAGGCATCGCGGCGAATCCTCGCAGCGACCGCCTTCTCCGCGGGGGACGAACATCGATGGGAAGCGAGCAGCCCACCCCGGCCCCCACCTGCTAAGATCTTCTCCCCCGAAGGAATGGGTTTTGGCCCGGGCTCCCAAGCCTTCTCAAGGAAGGCCTCGAGCACGCCCTCTTTCCAAACACGCCAGGAAGGCACCCGTGGCACGCCGTAAGACCGGATTGGACACGCAGCAGGCACTCTTCGCCGACGATCCGGCGCCCACCGCGGCGCCGGCCGCGGCACTGCCCCCGGCCGCTGACGCGGCCGCAGTTCCGACCGCAGTTCCAGCCGCGACGTGCCATCGTCATTGGCTCGACCCCCGCTGCGGGATCCTCGCCTCGGCGGCCGACTGGCTGTTGGCCGAGGCCCGTAGCGCCGCAGGCGACGGCCGCGGCCGCGAGGATGCCAAGAGCGATGACGGCATCGTCGATCTGTCCGCGTTCACCGTCGTCGTCCCGGGGCGGGGGGCAGGCCACCGGCTGATCGAGATCCTCATCGACAAGACCGCGCCCCCTGGGGCGTCCTGCGCCATTCGCGCTGCCCGTGGCGGGCGCCTCGTTCCCCCGCAGACCGTCACCCTCGGCACGCTCCCGGAGGAGCTCTACGAGCCGGCCAAGCCGCTCGCCGACACGGCGACCGAGACCCTCTGCTGGGTCGTGGCCCTTGCGGCCGCCAGCCAGCGCGACAGGCAACTCATCGCCCCGCTCCCCGAGGAGCCAGCGGAGGGCGATCCGGATCCCCGGGACCGGCCCGATCCCACCTCCCCCGCCTCCGACGCCACCTTCGCCACCGGGAGCCTGGACGCGGCGCGGATGATGGTCTCGATGCATCGGGAATTGGCCGCCCATGGGCTGTCGTTCGCCGATCTTTCCCGGGCGGCCGACGAGGCCCTGCCGGGCTTCGGCGATCACGCCCGCTGGCAGGCCCTGGCCCGGCTCGAGACGGTCTATCTCGCCGAGATCGACGCCCTTGGATTCTGGGATCGGCAAACCGCCCGGCGCGTCGCCGTCGAGCGCGGCGAAGTCACCTTCGGCGGGCGGATCGTGCTCCTCGCCACGGTCGATGTCGATCCCCTCCAGCGGAGATTGTTGGCCGGTGTCCGCGGCCGGATCGACGCCCTGGTTCCCCTTCCCTCCGACATCGGGCCCGAGGCCGAGCTCTGCTTCGACGACTTCGGGGGGCTCGTCCCGGCCGCGTGGCAGGATCGTCCGCTGCCCCTCCCCCTCGATCGGATCGCGGTCGTCGACGACGGCGACAGCCAGGCCGTCGCCATCGTCGACTGGATCCGCGGCCTGGCCGGCACCCGGTCGGCCGATGAAATCACTGTCGCCGTTCCCGATCCGGCTGTCGTTCCGGCGATCGAGCAGCGCCTCGCTTCAGCCGGCCTGGCCGGCAGGTATGCCGCCGGACGGACCGTCGAGCGATCGAGTCCCTGGCAATTTGTCCGGGCGATCTTCGCATGGATGCGGCGCCGCGAGTTCGCCCCTCTGGCCGATCTGCTCCGCTGCCCCGATGGCATAGCGCTTGTGCACCGTCGCACGGGGGAAGCGATCCCCGCCGCGATCGCCGATGGCGTCGCCCTCCGTCACCTGCCATGGGAGGTCGACCGCGATCATCTCGCCGCCGCGGCATCCCACCCCAGGGAGCGGGAGGAGAACGAGGCCTTCGTCGCGATCCTCGATTGCCTCGACGCTTGGCTCGAGCCGCTTGCGGCCGCGACCGCGGCCATCGATGCCGTCCAGCGTTCCACGCGCTGGCAGCCCGCGCCGTCGCGTGCCCCGCGCCCGCGGCGCGCCAGGCCGAAAGGGGCCGGTGCTCCCGCTCCTCCGCTCGCCGCGGTGTGGGTCAAGGCGCTGCGGGAGGCCTGCACGGCGGCCGTGGAGGGGATCGACATCGACCGTGACGACCCCTCGACTCGCGTTTTTTCCCGTTCGCTTGCCGCCCTCGGCGAGGCGCTCGCCGATCTGGAGACGCTTCCCGACCGGCTCGTCGCTGCCGCCGGATCAGCCGGGATGGAGCGACTGCTTCTTTCCACCTGGGGACGGACTCAGCTTCCGCCGCCCCAGGATCCGAAGGCGATCGAGCTCGTCGGCTGGCTCGAGGTGGCTCTCGACGACAGCCCGGCCCTGGCGATCACCAGTTGCGTCGAGGGGTGCCTGCCGGGGAGCGCCGGGCGGGATCCCCTCCTCCCCGAACCGCTCCGTCAGGCCCTCGGTCTCGACAACGCCACGCGGACAGCCGCCCGTGACGCCTGGATGCTCGCCGTCGCCGCCGCCCGTGAAGAGCTCCTCGTCGTCGTCCCCCGCCGCGCTGCCGACGGTTCGCCGGCGGTCCCCAGCAGGCTCCTTTTCCGCCGCTCCCCCGACGAGGTCGTCGCCGCGGCGAGGCGTCTGTTTGCCTCCCCCCGGGCGGCGGCCACGGCCGGTCCTCCGACGGTTGTCCCTTCCCGACTGGTCGTCCCCGCGCCGAGCTTGGTGGTGATGCCGTCCGCGGCCGACTTCCCGCCGATGCGGGTCACCGAGTTCCGCGACTACCTCGCCTGCCCCTACCGGTACTGGCTCAAGCACCGGCTCGAACTCTCGACCTCCGGTGACGAGGCCCTCGAATTGGGGCCCGGCGACTTCGGAACGCTGATCCACGAGTGCCTCGACCGCTTCGGCAAGCATGAGGCGATCGCCTCGAGCGCCGATCCCCGAGCGATCAGCGACTGGCTCTCGGCCGCGCTCGATCGCTTCATTGACGAGCGCTACGGCCCCGGGGCGGCGCCGGCGGTGTTCGTGCAGGCGGAACTGGCGCGGCGACGGCTCCGCGAGTTTGCCCGCGTCCAAGCCGACCGCACCGGCGAGGGCTGGGTGATCCACGCCACCGAGCAGATCGTCCGCTCGTCGGCCTTCGTCGTCGATGGGGTGCCGGTGCGGCTGTCGGGAAAGATCGACCGCATCGACCATCACCCCGACGATGGCCGCTGGGAAGTGCTCGATTACAAAACGTCGGCCCGGGGAAAAACCCCCGAGCGCACGCATCGCGATGCCCGCGGTTGGATCGACCTCCAGCTGCCGCTGTACCGGCATCTCCTCGTCGAGGTCGAGGGGATGCCCGATCTCGACCTGGCCAATCCGCTCCGGGTGGGCGTCGGCTACTTCAATGTCCCCGCCCGCGTCGAGGAGATCCGCATCGAGACCGCCTCGTGGACGATGCCGGAGTACGACTCGGCGGACGAAGCCGCCCGCGAGGTCGTCCGCGCCGTCCGGGAGGGGCGATTCTGGCCCCGCAACGACGACGCTGCAGGATCGTTCCCCGAGTTTGACGCGATCTGCCAGACCCACACCATCCGCGATGATGAAGACGAGGGAGACTCCGCATGACACCGACCCCGCGCGACTCCCGCCGTCGCCCCGTGAAACCGGAGAAGGCAGCCGACGGGGACGTCTCCTCAGCCCCCGCCGGCCCTATGACGCCCGCGTCGACGCCCGCGCCGGCGAGCCGCCCGCTCGAGCCGATCGTCCGGGTGCTCGCCAGCGCCGGCACCGGCAAAACCCACGCCCTGTCGACGCGGCTGATCCGCCTCCTTGCCGACGGGGCCGAGATCGACGACATCTTTGCCGCGACGTTTGCCCGCAAGGCGGCCGGCGAGATCCTCGCCCGGGTCCTCCAGCGGCTCGCCGCAGCCGCCGATCCCTCCACGCCGGCGGAGACGTCCTCGCTGGCAACGGCGATCGATCGGCCGACCGCCGACACTCTGTTCTTCCGCGATCTCCTCGTCCGCGTCACGGCAAACGTCGACCGCTTGGCGGTGGGGACGCTCGATTCGTTCTTCGTGACCTGCGCCGATGCGGCCCGCTTCGAGCTCGGGCTCCCGCCGGCCTGGTCGATTGGCACCGAGTCCGATCTCGCCAACCAGCGCCGCCGCGCGATCCACCGGACGATCTCCGACGCGCTCACGGCCGGGCCCTCCGGGGGAAGCGGGGGCGACTCCCCGGCGAAGCTCCTGGCGACGCTCATGGTGCATTCGTCCGGAGGCGCGACGACGACCGGCCTCGAGGAGGCGATCGAGAACATCGTCAACGATCTCGCGTCGCTCCACCGCGATGCCGAGCCGGCAGCCTGGGATTGGCTGTCGGTGCCCAGGCCCCCGTCGGGCGAAGCGCTCTCGGCGGCGGTCGAGACGCTCCGGGCGAGCGTGTTCGACGATTCGCGCGTGGCCGACGCCCGGGATGCCGCCATCACCGCCTTGGAGCAGTCCGACTGGAAATCGCTTCTCTCGAAGGGGATCGTGCCGAAGCTCCTCGCCGGCGAGACGAAATACCAGCGGAAGCCGATCGATCCGGCTGTGGCTGGGGCGTACTGGACGATCATCGATCTGGTGAAGTCGGTGATCCTGGCCCGCACCGCCACCCAAACCAGGGCCTTCCGTGATCTCCTCGACCACTATGCGGCCACCGCCGACCGGCTCATGGCCAGCGACGGAATGGTGTCGTTCGACGACGTCACCAGGCTCGTCGGCTCCGCCGCCGGCGACGGCACCCTCGATGCCGCGCGGTGGCGCGGGATCCGGTTCGCGAAGCATCTCCTCATCGACGAGTTTCAAGACACGTCGCCGAGCCAGTGGCGCGTCCTCGAGCGGCTCGCGGAACACGCCGTCACCGCCTCCGGCACCTTCTTTGCTGTCGGTGATCGGAAGCAGGCGATCTACGGCTGGCGCGGCGGAGCCGCGGAGCTGATCGATGCCCTGCCCGATTTCTTCGCCGCCGGAAAGCGGCCGCTCGTGTCGCTCGACCTCGCCGCCAGCTATCGCTCGAGCCCTGCGATCCTCGACACCGTCAACCGGGTTTTCGAGCGGCTCGCCAGGGCCGAGCCACTCGCCGATCACGCCCGTATCGCTACGCTGGCAAGCAGCGAGTTCCCGCATCACAAGGCCGCCCGTGAGGCCCTCCCCGGCTGGGTGCGACTGCGCACTTGTGCCGCCCCCGAGGAAGGGCAGAAGGGAACCGCTCTCCTTCTCGCCGCCGCGGCGACGAGGGCCGCAGTACTCTCCCGGGCCAACCCCGGGAAATCGGTGGGAGTCCTCGTCCGCACGAACAAGGCGGCAGAGCTGGTGATCGCGGAATTGAAAAGAACTGGCATCGTGGCCAGCGCCGAGGGGGGCCAACCGCTCGCCGATTCGCCGGCCGTCGAGCTCGTGCTCTCCGCCCTCCACCTTGTCGATCATCCCTCCGATGCAGCAGCCAGGTTCCACGTCGCCACCTCCCCGCTCGCTCCCCTCCTCGGTCTGGACACGACCGGGGCCGCCGGTGACATCCCTGCTTCCTGCGTCGCGACGCTCGATCGGCTCCGCCGTGATCTGGTCGATGACGGGTATGGACCGGTGCTCGCACGCCTGGCCGCGGCGGTCGGCCCGTCAGGCTCGCACCGAGATCTCCGTCGGCTCGAGCAACTCGTCGCCGCGGCCCGCGAATGGGATCTCGAAGGGGGACAGAGCCGCGAGGGATTGGTGCGAACCGCCCCGTTCAACCACCACTGCCGGACCGTGAACGTCGCCGATCCGGTCGTGTCGCCGATCCGCGTGATGACGATCCACAAAGCGAAGGGGCTCGAGTTCGATCTCGTCGTCCTCACCGATCTCGACCGCAAACTCGTCGCCCACCCGCCCCGCGTGGTCGTCGACCGGAGGAGCCCCCTCGAGCCGATCCGCCGGATCCTCGTCCACGTCTCGAAGGAGAATCAGCCACTCCTTCCCGACGACTGGCAGGAGGTGTGCGCGGCGGCGAGCGACCCGGTGATCCGTGAAGCCATCGCCACGCTCTATGTCGGCCTCACCCGGGCCGCTCAGGGAATGGAGATTCTCATCCGACCGGCGACCGAGAAGGAGCGGTCGATCCCCAAGACCCTCGCCGGTGTGATCCGCGCCACCCTCCCCGAGACGCCCGAGGCTCCGGCCGAATCGATGCTCTGGATGCACGGCCACCGCGCCGATTCCGCTGACGACGCTCTCCCGGCAGACGGCCCCGCCGCACCGGCACCGATCGGGGATTCCGTGGAGCTCGGGTCGATCGCGGCACCGAGCACGCGGCGGCGAACGGGGCCTGCGACCGTCGCGGCCGCGGATCGGGGGCCCGGACAGGCACCACCGCCCGGTGAGCCCGCGCTGCCGATTCTCCTCCGCCCCCTCGAGGATGGTCAGCGCCGGCGTTCCCGCCCCCGTCACACCCCCTCTTCCGCCGAAGGGGGGAGGATCATCAGCGCCCAGGCCCTGCTCGACACCGGCTCGCGGATGGCGCGGAGCGTCGGCACGCTCCTTCATGCCTGGATCGAGCACGTCGGCTGGGGGGATGTCATCCCGGCCGACGACCTGCTGCGGCGGATCGCCTGCCGGGAACCGGCACTGGCCTCGCAGGTGGAGAGCCTGATCGGGGAATTCCGGGCGATGTGTGCCTGCCCGGCCGTGGCCGCCGTCCTGGCGCGGCCGGGAAACCAGTTACCGCGGAAGTTTGTCTCTGGCGATCTCCCGGCGGGTCCCGCCGAACCGAGCCTTCACCGGGAACAGGCGTTCGCCCTCGACGAGGGGGAAGGAACGCTCCTGGGGATCATCGACCGGATCGTGCTCTGGCGCCGGTCCGGACGGACGGTCGCCGCAGAGCTGATCGACTTCAAGTTCGATGGGCTCGGGGGCGACGGGAAGAGCGCTCCCCGAGCCCGGATCCGCACCGAGAAGACGGCGTTCTACACCCCGCAACTCCAGGCCTATCGCCGGGCGGTCGCCGGACTCCACGACCTCGATCCGGCACGGATCTCATCCGATCTGGTGTTCATGCGATCCGGGGACGTCGTGCCGATCACCGACTGAACAGCCCTCCGCGGCTGCTGCCTCACAAGCTGTCACCCAAGCTGTCACACAATCTGTCGCAGAAGGGCGACCTCCCCGGCTCACGGCGCCCGCGCCCCGGCCTTGATCGCAGCCTCCAGCTTCTCCAGGCGGCGGCGGTCATCCGGCGACAACCGTTCCTCGTCCAAGGCTTTCTCGCGGGCGGTGGAGAGGGCGTCGCCGGCCCCCTTGAGATCCCCCATCGCCGCCCGAATGACGGCGAGATGGAGGAAGTTCCGCGGGGTCGGCTGCAACAGGATCGCATCCGAGACATCCTCGAGCGCCTGACGACTCTGCCCTTTGGCCAGTCGCACCATGGCCCGCGAGTCGAGCAAGTCGGTCGTCGGCCCCAGCTCGGCCACGGCGGCGTCAATGAGCTTGGTGGCCTCGTCGGCCGTCTCTGGATGGGCGATGTCGAAGGCCAGATTGGCAGAGACCAGCCCGCGCAATCTCGGGTCGAGATCCTGGGTGCCAAGGAGATCACGGTAGCCCTTCATCGCCCGCGACGTGCGCCCGAAGGCATCCTCGAGGGTGGCCGCCGAGAACGCCACCTCGGCCGCGCCGGGATTCTCACGGCGGAGGGTCGCCGCAATCCGCTCCACGTCGGCCAGGGCATCCGACTCCGGATCGGCATCGCCGTACCGCGAGATTGCGAGGAGCGTCTCGAGGAAGGCCTGCGGCGAAACCTCGCCACGGACCGTCTCCGCCAAGGCGATCGCTTCCTTCGTGCGATGGCGACGACCGAGCGACCGCGCCTGAAGGAGGACCCCGTCCTTGGCCAGCCCCGCGCACTCGTCGAACACCCTGCCCGCCTCCTCGTGGAACCCGAGTTCATCGACGACCATCGCCGACATCACCATCCGACTGGCGTTCGCATCGGTGACACGGACATCGGGCATGAGTCGCTCGAGCGCCCGCGCGACCGCGCCTTCGTCCCCTCGCGCCTTGGCCACCTTCGCCACGAATCGGAGCGTGCCTGGGGCATCCGGCGAAACTTCTTGAAGCTTGTCGAGCCAGTCCTGCGCCCCGGCGACATCCCCCTCGTCGAGGCACAGGTCGATGAGCATGGCGAACATCGCCGTGCTTCCATCCACCGAGAGGGCGATCTCCCCGATGTTCTTGATCGATTGAGGCCGGAGGCTTGGCACGAGGATGGCGCGGGCCCTTTCCCGCATCACCTTCTCCTGAACCGTCAAGGGTCGACGCTCCGCGAGAATCTCCAGCACCTGAAGCCCACGCCGCCAACTCGTCGGCTCGTTGCGAGCGAGGAGCAGCGAGGCCTCGAGGGCCATGTCATCCACCGACTGCCGCCCGTCACCGTCGACATTGAGGGCCAGCAGGGCGATCGCCTCGAGGAACTCCCGGTAGCTTCCCCCCTGCGCCATCTGGCCGGCCAACTGTCGACGCGCCCAGGCGACGGTCGGGGAATCCTTGGCCGCCGGCAGCCCCACGATCCGCTTCAGCTCTTCGCGGGCCTGCTTGAGACGCCCCCGCGCCACATACTGCTCGACGAGCCTTCGGGCGGCGTCGAGATCATCGCCATTGGCCACGACCGCCTCCCGGTAGGCCGACTCGATCTCGTCTCCCCCGCCGAGTAACCCGGCGGCAAACTCCTTGAACCGCGACTTGGCCGGCTCCTCGAGCGTCGCAACCGCTGCGTCGCGGGTGGCCCTCGCCTCCGCCTCGAGCTTTCGCTCCACCTGGAGCCGGAGCAGGCTCCGGCGCGGGGCCTGATCCTGCGGGGCGATCGCCATTGCCTTTCGACAAGCCGCCTCCGCCTCGTCGAGCTTTCCACAGCGGGCAAGGAGTGCGGCGTACCACGTGAGCAGCACGGCATTCTCCGGATCCTGCGAGGAAAGGCTCGCACCGAGCCGGAGGGCCTCCTCTGGATTGCCGTTGGCGGCCAGGGAGTCGGCGCGGATCCGATCGACGGCCGGGCCGCCGAACGACCCGAGCGACGCGATCACCGGCGCGGCCTCGCCGAATCGCCCCATGGCTACGAGGAGAACGACGAGCCGACGCCGGGCCATGGGCAGACTCTCCCCGCGTTGGATCGCACGGCGGAGGTGCCCGATCGCAGCGGCCGGGTCCCCTTCGAGCTCGGCGATCGACGCCTGGGTGCGCACCGGGGCCTCCCAGTCGGGGCGCTCCAAGGCCGCTTCCTCGAGAAGCTTCCGCGCCCCTTCGAGCGTCTTCTTTTCGTCCGCAGTGAGTGGCTCGACGTCAGCACCGCCGTTGCCGAGCCTGGTGGCACGGATGGCGACAATCTTCTGCACGGCCCGGGAAACGTGGCTGATCGCCGTCTCGGCACCGAATTGCTTCTCGATCAAGGCCGCCTGCGTGGCCACCTCGTTGGCATCATTGCTGTCGGCGGCGATGTCAACGAGCATCATCCTCACCTGCATGTCATCGGGATCGTCGGCGAGGATCGCCCCGGCCACTTGCCGCGCGGCTGACTCGGCCCCCTGCCCGACCTGGAAGGCGAGCCATTGGCGTCGCGTCGCCCGGGCGACACTCACCGGCAACGCCAGGATCCGACGTTGGAGATCCTCCGGACGGTCCCCCCAGGCGTCGCGATCCGTTCTCACAAGCAGGTCGATCTCGGCGCTGAGCAGGCCGGGCGTGGATCGCAGCGATTCCGGGGCGGCATCGATGCGGGCCCACGCCTCGTCTTTTCGATCGCTTCCGGCGAGGAGGAGGACGCATTGCGCCAGCAGCGTCACATTGTCAGGATGGGCGGCCACCGCCGCTTCCGAAGCCATGAGCGCCCCGGCCGCATCCCCCTTGGCCGCGAGAACGTCGATGCGAACGCGTGCCGCCGACTCCGACGGCAGTCCCCCTTCGGCGGTCAGCGACGAGACGAGGCCGTCGACGACCGTCCAATCGCGCTCGGCCTCCGGCCGCCGCGCCTGCTCTGCGATGCGCATTCTCAACAGCGAGCGCCAGATCTCGGAACGGGTGGCGAGGGTCTGCGGAGAGATTCCCGCCGCCATCCGCTCGACGATCGCGATCGCCTCCTCCGCTCGGCCGGCCTGTTCGAGCTCCGTGGCTTCGAGAAACTTCGCCAACTCCGAATCGGGCGCCGCAGCGGCCAAGCGACGGCGAGCCTCCGCGGCTTTCTCGGTGTCCCCGAGCGCGTCATGGCAGCTCGCCATGGCGATGTCGGCGCGGCGGTTGAACGATGGATCACCCGCCATGATCTCCTTGAGCCGTTCCCAAGCTTTGAGCGCCTGCGACCAGCGCCCCTCAGCCAAAGCCACCGACGCCTCGCCGTAGACGATTGCCGGGGCACCCGCGGGGAGAATCTTGCCGGCCTCGGCAAGGAGCGTGCGGACTTCGTCGATCTGTCCGGCATCGGCGAGGACGACAATCAGCTCGGAGATCAGCGGCTTGCTCTCGGGCATGGCTTCCCGCCCCGCGGTCAGGCCCCGGATCATGCCAGCGGTGTCACCGCGGACACGGGAGAGCTCTGCCCGGGCCATGACGAGCGGCTCGGAGAGGGGAGCATCAGCGGGGATCGACGCGAGGACCGCCTCGGCCCGATCGGGCTTGCCCATGGCGAGCGCCACCGTGGCGTCGATGAGCATGCCCTCCGCGTCGGCCGGCGCGAGTGCCCGAGCCTTCGCGATCGCCTCAGCCGCCTGCTCGAGCTTCCCATTCCTCCGGCTCCAGCCTGCAAACACCTTCCAGGCCCGGGGGGAATCGGGGAACGCGTCGACCATTTTGCGGAGCACTTCCTCGGCTGCCTGCAGCCGTCCCCTTCCCTCCGACATGATCGCCGCAAGGAACACAAATGCGTCGATGCGATCGGCTGGCAGTTGCGTCCCCGGGGTCACCTGCGTGAGTTCGACGAGCATCTTCTCCACCTCGGCGGGATTTCCCCCCCTCATCGCCGCCTGGGTGTAGAGCATGCCGACCCGCCCGTACCGCTCCGGATCCTGCTGCGCATCGGTCCGCTTGCGGAGCTCCGTGACGTGGTACATCGCCGCCTCGGTCTCGTTCGCCTCGAGGAGCAGGATGACGAGTTTCTCCCGGAGATCATTCTCTTCAGGATTCCTGGTGACCGCCGTCCGCAGCACCTCCTTCGTCAGCGCCCATCGGTCGCGCGAGGGGTCTCTGGAGAAGGCACGCTCCGCGAGGATCTCTGCGAGTTGGAGGTGACGCTGGTTGTCGGCCGGCCTGAGCGTCAGGTATTTGAGGAGTGGATCGATCGCCTCATCCGGATTCCCCTCCGCGACCTTCTCGTCCACCGTCGCCAGGAGCGCGGCGGCGTTGCGCCTCACCTGAAACTTGTGGAGGACATAGATCCCCCCCACCGCCCCCACGACGAGAAGGACGAAGAGAAGCGCCAGGCGGAAATTGATACGGCGGGAGGCCATGAGGATCACCAGACAGGAGGGAGACCGCACCGGGGGGCCCGGTTCGCGGCGGAAAAGGCACGCGGAGCGGAGAAGGACATTTCCCAGGCAGAAGATCCGGGAAACGTCGTCGCCCGGTCGATCACCACAACCGGACGGGGCCGCCACAGAAGGCGGCCCCGAAGAAAGCGATCGAAAATCACGATCAGGCTCGACAAGGCGGAGGGCATGGGATTCGAACCCACAATCCATTTCTGGACATCTGATTTCGAGTCAGACCGCTGGCCAATTCGCTTACCCTCCGAACCGGCACTGACAATGTAGATCACGATTTGAGGGCGCTCAAGTTCGGCGTTCCATCCGTTCCAACCGGTACTTCCCGTCCGGCGCCCCTTTCCACTGAGGAATCGGCGTCGCATTCCCGCCCCACCCCACCCTGCGGCGATTTGAACGCGCGCCCCTGTGGAAGTACTGTCGAAAGACGATGTTCGTCCACAAGGAACGGTTGGAATACGTGCTCGAGCCGGGGGACTACGTCTCCGCGGAGGTGCTGCGCACCGAGACAGATCGGCTTTTTCTCGCTGCCTGGCACCCCGTGGCGCTGACAGCCGACCTCCCCAACGATGGGGACTTCATCACCCTCGACCTCGTCGGCCGCCCCCTCATCCTCCGGCGACACGCGGGGCGTCTCCACGCCTATCTCAACGTCTGCTCTCATCGCCACTGCATGCTCACCGAGCTCCCGCGCGGGAATTCCCCGAAGCTCGCCTGCCAATACCACGGCTGGGAATATCAGGCGAGCGGGAGGGTCGACAAGGTCCCCGACGGGGGCTGTTTCAAGCCCTTCGATCGGGAAAATGCCTCCCTGCAGGTGTTTCCAGTCGAGACCTGCGGCGAGCTCGTCTTCGTCCGCCTCGCCACCGAGGGCCCCGACCTGCGGAGCTGGCTCGGCGACTGGCACGAGCGGATCACCGCCGCCTTCGCCGCTCCCTACAGGTGCAACTGGCGCTACGCCGCCGACTTTGACTGCAATTGGAAGATCCCGGTCGAGAACACCGTGGAGACCTACCACCTTCCCCTCGTCCATCCGACCACGCTCGGCGGCTTCGGCCTGATCCCCGAGGAGGCCCAGAAGCACTGGCTGGAGGATCGGTCGACGACGCTGGTTTTCGACCTCGGCAAGGAGAGCGAGCCGGTCAAGAAGCAGCGGCAAGTCGTCGGCTGGCTCGGGGGCGGCACGACCACCGACCAGTATGTCCACCATCACGTCTTTCCAAACGTCGTCTTCACCTTCTCCGATCTGTTCACCTACTGCCAGGTCTATCTGCCCACCGGCCCGACCACGTCGCGGACGCTCGCCTGGATGTTCAGCCTCGACGGCACGAAGAAAAATCCGTTCGCCCGCGTCATCGCCAAGCTGACGGCCCGGCATGGCGTGAAGGCCAATACTGCGATCCAGAAGGAGGACGCAAGCGTGTTCTCCGCCCAGCAGAAGGGAATCACCGCCACGCCGTTCCGCGGGTGCATCGGGACGCGCGAGGAGCGGATCTGGTGCTTCCACGACTATGTCAAGCGGGCCTGTTCCTGACCCACTCCAAGCCTCGCGTCCGTCGGCCGCTCGTCCCTCCGATCAGGCCCCGGCACCGACCCCGGTCCCCCTCCGCCCGCCGGTCGACCGCGGAGACGCTCCCCCCGGGAGCGTTCCCTCCGCGACCAGTGACGCGAGCACCGCGGAGGCGCCACGCCGGGCGGCCGCATCGGTGGCCACGATGGAGACCGCGCCCCTTGCGATCATCGCTGTCGCGTTCCCGCCGCTGCCGAGCAGCGTCTCGAGCGTGCCGGCGGCCAGGTGGATCACCGGTGCCGTGATCGACGGCAAGCCGACATGGAGCACCACCGGCCGCCCCGCTTCGCAGCGGACCGTCCACTGACCACCCCCGCCGCCTGCCGCCGAAAGGCCAACGACCTCTCCGCTGCTAGGTGCCTCCCACGACGCGGCACCAAGTCGCCGCTCGAGGAGGCTCCGCGCCGTGACCGTCCGCACTTCTCTCCCCGGCGGCGGCCAACGGAAACGGTTGGCGATCGCGAACCGGCAGAGGCGGCGGATCGTCTCGTCGTCGAGTTCGGGTGACGGCAGATCGGGCACCGCGGCAGTACACCAGGTGCTGTCGAACCGGGGATCATCGCTCCAGTAGGCACGGTAGACGTGCATCTGGTCCTCGAAGAGCCGGGCGAGCATGGCGGGATCGAAGCCGGGCGTCCCCTTCGCGGGACCAGCCGCAGCCCGGGCGGCCGCCAGCTCCGCTGCCATCTCCACGACGAGCTCCTCAAACACCCGGCACAGCCGGCTCACCGGCGTCGGCCTTGTGGAGGTGATGTGGTACGTGCGGCCGTGGAGCGAGGGATCGCCGATGATCCGCGCCATCACCGCCGACACCCAGTCGACCGGCACGAGATTCTTCACCTCCTCGCCGGTCATCCCCAGGACATCGAGGAGCGAACCGGGCTCGAGCGACGCCTCGAGGAATGCCTCCACAAAGGGCTGGACGATCCGCAGCGGCTTGTAGAAACCATGGAAGGTGTTCGTGAAACCCGCCACGAGGTCGCCGACGATGATGCTTGGCCGGTGAACGGTGCAGACGTCGAGGAAGGGCGCCGAGACGGCCGCCTTCTCCGACTCGATCTTGCTCCGTTCGTAGTCGTTGCCGGGGGTCTGGCCGACGTCGAGCTCGCTTTCGAGGATCTGCCCCCGCCGCGTGCCGCAGACATACGCGCTCGAGACATGGTGATAGCGACGGATGCCGAGATCGCGGCAGAGGGCGAGGACGTTGGCCGTGCCGTTGACGTTGCTGTTCCAGGGCTCGCCGTCGCTCTCCCGCATCTGGAACGACAGGCTCGCCGCCGAATGGACCACCTCGTCGACGTTGCGCCCCACCCAGGCTGCGGCCCCGCTGCCAAGACCGAGCCCCGGGGAGGTGATATCGCCGGCGAGGACGACCGGCGCCTCGACCGTCACCCCCGCCACGTCCCGCCAATCGTCGAGGAGCTCGTCGCCGCGTGCCTCGGCCGTGGCGTGCTTCGATCCACGGACGAGCACCGCCAGCCGACGGCCGTCTGCCGACAGGTCACGGATGAGGGAACGGCCGAGGAGGCCGGTGGCCCCGGTAAGGAGGAGGTATTTGAGGTTGGCGGCCATGGGGAAGTCCTGGCAGAAGCAGCGTGTGAAATCGGGTCAGACGTGGATCGCGGCGCCGCCATCGACGACAAGGGTCTGTCCCTGGACAAGATCCGAGAGGGGGCTGGAGAGAAAGAGGACGGCATCGGCGACGTCGGTCGCCTCCAACTGCCGCTCCCCCACCATCGTCTTGCTCGTCCGGCCAGCGAACATCAGATCGGCACCGGGGAGACGCCTCGTCGAGTCGGTGTCGACCAGGCCCGCCTCGACGACGTTCACGTTCACGCCACGGTCGCCGAGCTCGAGGGCCCAGTGGCGGGCCAGCGCCGTCAGTGCCGCCTTCGATCCACCGATGAGGCCGTACATCGGCAACGCCATGTGCGTGCCGTGGCTCGAGAGCACGACCACCTTCCCCCGGCTGCTCCCTGCCTCGAGCAACGGTGCCGAGGCCTTCAGAAGATGAACGAGCGAGAGGACATTCGTATGCATCGCGGCGTCGAAGTGACGCTGCGAGGTGGCCGCGAGGGGACGGAATCCCCCGGTCGCCGCATTGTGGACGACGATGTCGAGGGCTCCGAACTGCTCACGGACGAAACCCACCATGTCCTCGACATCCTCTTCCTCGCCGACGTCGGCGCGGATGCAGGCCACGCGTCGGCCCATCGCGGCGATCTCGGCGGCGACCGCATCGGCTTCGCGGCCGCTGGTGACGTAGTTGACGACGACGTCGGCCCCCGCCTCGGCAAGCCGCAGAGCGCACGCCCGGCCGATGCCCCGACTGCTCCCGGTGACAAGCGCCACCTTTCCATTGAGATCGATCATGACTGCCACTCCTCAGGATGAAACGGTGGATGCGGTTGAACGGTCGGCCGAGCGACGGGCGTAGACGAGCCAGTGCCGGGCGAAGACGTCAGGGGCTTGCTGCCAGGCCCTGGTGAAAAAGCCCCGGTCAGCGAGGAGGCGCTCCATCCTGGTGCACGCCTCCTTCCCTTCGTGGACTTCGACGATCACCTGGTTGATTCGTGGCCAGTCGGAGGCCACGATCCCCTCGAGGGCGTCGAACTCGGCCCCCTCGACGTCGAGCTTGAGAAGATCGATGCGCTCGACACCAGCGTCATGGATCACGTCGGAAATCCGCACGAGCCGGCAGGTGACCGCCTGCGAGCGCTGATAGAAGCGGCGGACCACCTCGGCGCACGACCTCGTCACCCAGCCGGGAAGGATCGCGAATCCTGCCCCGAGGCGGCGACGCATGTCAGCGAGGATGAAGCGGGCCGATTCCGCGTGGGCCTCCGGGGAATCGTCGGGGTACATCGACGAGCTCGTACTCGTCCGCGGATAGAACGTGAACGTGGCCGTCCCGTCGCGATCCGCCACTCCCGCATGGTGGAGATGGACGTTGAGATGAGGATGGTGTCCAACGTTCCTCTCGAGCGCCGCGAACGTCACCGGGATTGGCTCGAAGGCATGGACGGTGCCGCGACCGATGCGGTCGCCGACCCACAGCACCGCCAGGCCAATGTTCGCACCGACGTCGAACACTGTCGCCCCGTCGGCCAATTCGATGCCGAACATCTCGTAGATCCGCTCGTCGAAGATCTCGTCGTAGGCAATCCGGGTGTTCTCGGGGCAGAGCGTCGCGACGCTCCGCCCGTCAGGAAGCACCATGCTGCGAAGCCCCTTCGCTGTCGGCGGCGTCACCGAATGAAGCGCGTCGCGAATCATGCCACGCCTCCGTTCGGCAAGACGGGGCGACGGACGGGGACCACTCCGGCGACGCTCCCCGCAGCGTCATCCGTCGCCCCCAGGCGGTCGAGCAGCCACCGCTGGAAATGCTCGATCCGCTCCTCGCGGCGTGACACGAGGCCCGGACCGGGATGCCGGGGCGACTCGATGCCGGCCTGCACCTGCGGCAGCATGGCGAGATCCTCACCGATGATCCGCTTCCAAACACGGAGATCGGTGCGGAGGACCTGCCGAATCCCCCAGTCGACCAGCGGCTTCCGCCCCCCCGACTGCCAGCCCGCGCTGCGATGGACGATCCGGCAGGAGGTCGGACCGGTCGGCACGATCGACTGGAAGCCGGCGTGGATGTCGACAGCGACCCACATCAGGGTCGGATGGATGACTGAATGCGAGTAGCCCTCAGGCATCGGCCGGCCGAGGCGCCGGGCCAGATGACGCTTGATCGGCTTGAGGAATGATCCATCCCCCGGAGCGTCGAACCGGGAGCCATGTTCGTCGAGGTGGTGGCCGCAGGCCTCTTCAGGGGGATAATTGCCGAGCGTTGCCGCATGGACAGCCCCGACGTGATAGCTCTCGAGGTTGTTCTCGATGACGAGCTTCCAATTGACGGGGAGATCGATCTCGGTTTTCCAGAAGCACCACCCGGCGCCGCGAAAGTGCGTTTCAAACGGCTCGGCATCCCCCCCGAGCCACTCCCGCACCGGCGGGGCCGCCGGGTCGAACGAGATGAAGACGACCGGACCGACCTGTTCGACGCGGAGGAGGTCGAGACCAAGCCGCCCCTTCTCGAGCGGCCGGAAGCTCGGCGCATCGGGGATCCGCCGGGTCGCCCCACCGTCGTCAAACTCCCACCCGTGGTACTCGCAGCGGAGGACGGGGCAGGTGCCACACGACTTGGACGTGAGCTTCGCGAGCCGGTGGGGACAGACATTGCGGTAGGCGTGGATCCGGCCCCCCGACCGGCGCAGCAGCACGGGCCCCTCGACATGATCGAACGAGACAAAACTCCCTTCGGCCGGAAGTTCTTGCTCGAGGGCCACCGCCCACCACGCCGGACGAAGGACCGCGTCGAGCTCGCGCTGGTACCACGCGGCATCGGTGTAGGCCGCCGGCGGGAGGAGTTGCGGGAGGTGGGTGTCGCTCACGAACATGTCACGACCTCCGGGCCCTCGGACCGTCCCGCGGACGGTCGACGAGACGAGTGCGTGCAGGCCACCGCCAGCAAATAGCGCCCGGCCTCGAGGAACCGGCCCGTCCCGCTCGCCTCGCGCCACTCGTCGCGGAAGGCCCACGAGAACGTGCCGTCTCCCATCGGCTCGATCGACACCCGCAGCGGACGAAACGCAGCGTCGAGCCCGGCAGCCTTGTAGGCCGCTTCCTTCGCGGCCCAGACCATCCCCGGCGACGCCGCGGCACGTTCCGCTCCGACGAACCAGTGATCGAGTCCGGCGCGGACCACGGTCGTGTCGACGATGTCGATCCCGACGCCCGCCTCAGCGCACACCGCTGCCCCGACGAGCCCGCGTTCGTGGGCCATCGACACCGACAGTTGCATCACGCCCGAATCGGCAGACACGATCGGCCGACCTGAGGGAAGGAGCGTGGCAACGCGCACCGCGACGGGCGGAAGCCCGAAGCGGGCCGCGACGAGGCGCTCGGCCACGCGCCGGGCCGCCGCCGAGAGCGACTCCCCGGGAGCGGGGATGGCCGTCCCGACGTCGACGCGCCTGTTCCCAACGACGAGATCCCGCTCGACACGGCCGGTGAGGGCCACCGCTGCTGCCGTCATGCGGGGCCTCTGCGCTCCGGGGAGAGGACGGCGAGATGGAGTCCATCCACCGCCACAAGCGGACGACCGTCGACCCCGAAGATCACGAAGTCGTAGATCGTCTGCTGGGGATCCTGCGAGCGGAAAAAGAGCCGCACCGTGCACTTCTCGCCGGTGGCTGCGCGGCCGACCACGCGGAGCCGTTCAAACCGCACCGGCACCTCGACCCGCTTGCCGCAGAGAACGAACGAATAGACGGCGCAACCGACGATCGCCCCGTCGAGCATCGCCGCCGGAATGGTCCATCCCGCCGCGCCTCGGGGCCCGGCCACGGTGTCGGCTTCGGGGGCGGTGAGCCGTCCCCAGCCACCACTGCGATCGAGGAACAGCCCCGAGAGGGTCCGGAACGACGGGCCGTGCCACATCGGCCCATCATCCTGATAGACCATCGGATTCCAGGGAAAGAGCATATCGTCGAGCCGGGCCGTGATCGGCTCGGTCGCACCGGTGACGACCGTGGCCGCAACGTGAACGCGGGGCACTTCCCCATCGCGACCACCGCCTCCCCGCACCGTCGCCCATCCCTTGGCCGTCATCGTGCCGCTGGCCCCCGGCTCGATCTCCACGCGCACCTCACGGGGCTGATCGGTGGGGAAACCGATCGGCCGCTCGACGATGAAGTCGCGGATCTCTTCGACGCGTTCACAGACGCCTGCGGCGATCGTCGATTGAGCAAGCAGCTCAGCTCCCATCACGGCAGGGAGGAGCGGTCGGCCGTGCTGCAGGTGTTCGAGGAGGAATCGATCGGTGGTGGGGTCGAGCACGATGGCCACGTTCGCGACGCTGCCGGCCTTCTCGACCGCAGCGACGAGGCTGCCGCGGCTGCCAGTCGGAGCTGCCGGGGCAGCAGCGTGCGCGTGGCTGACCGTCGTGGAGAGGGTATCGAGGCAAAAGACCGGCTCGGTGACGAGCACCTCGGCCTCCGGCAACCCGGCCTCGATCTCGGTCATGAACCGCCCCACCCCTTCGGCCAGGGGCATGAACTTCATCCCGAACTGCTCGAGGACAAACCGGCTCTCCGGCCGGCTCGCCATCCCCACCTCGTCCCAGGCGTGCCAATGGAAGACGGTGGCGCGAAGCGACCGGCGACCGCTGCGGAGGCGACCGATGATCTTCGCGAGCATGTCGTTGGCCAACGAATAATCGGCCTGGCCAAGGCCGCCGAGCCGACCGCTGGTCGACCCGAAGGCGATGACACTTTCAAGATGGCGCGGATCGACGGCGGCGACGACATGCTCCAGACCAAGGCACTTCGGGCCGAGGGTCGCCTCAAGCCCTTCGGCCGTCTTCTTCTCAAACTTGCAGGCCGACTCCCAGCCGGCGCCATGAACGATCCCGCGAATCGGGCCGGCCTCGCGCTCGATCCGCCCCACGAGTTGCCGGACGGCCGCCCCGTCGGCAAGGTCGCAGGCCTCGTAACGGGCAGTCACCCCGGCAGCACGGAACTTCGCCAAGCCAGAGGCGATCTCGATCGACTTCTCGACGTCGCGCCACGCCCGGCGCGGATCTCCTCCCCGCGCCTTGGCATCGAGCATCACCTGGCTCTTGAGCGCCTTGAGGCCCGACTCATCGAGGGTGAGCCACGACTCTTGGAGCGGCAGTGGCCGGGTCGAGCCGACAAGGACGAGATTGAGCCCGTGCTTCGCCCCGAGAGCGCGGGCACAGGCTGCGGTCACACCGCGGGCCCCTCCCGTCACGAGCCACACGCTCCCCTTGGCAAGTCCGGCCAGCGGGGCCGCCGCCCGCGGCGCGCCGGCCACCGCGATGACCGTTCTGCGGCTTGCCCCCTGCCAGCCCACCTCGACCGGCCCGGCACTTTCGATCTCAGCGATCACCCGCGCTGCGACGTCGGCAACCGGTGCGCTGGTGGCGAAGTCGGCAACGCGGATCTGGACTTCGGGATACTCCCGCGCGAGGTTCTTGCAAAGGCCGGCGTAGGCCCCGCCGACAGCGCTGCCGATCGCCCCACCGACACCGAAATCGCCCCCCAGCCCGGTCACGGCAGTGAGCGTCGATCGACTCAAATCCCCCGCACGGGTTCGGGCGGCGAGGAAACGCTGGCAGGCAAAGTAACCGGCGCTCACGGCCGATTCACGGGCCGTGACCCAGTCCTCCCCGGCAGACCAGGGAGCGGCGAGGACGAGATGACGCACCGGCCCCAGCGCCTCGGCCGCAGCGATCCCAGCGAGGACATCCGACGACGACGTCAGCGGCAGTTCGATCACCTCGCAAGCCCGAGCGGTGAGCCGTGAGACGATTTCCGCGGCCAGGGCCCGACCGGCGGAATCGGTACCAACGAGGACAAACGTCCGCTCCCCGGCGAGATTCCTTGTCGGCACGGCAGGAGCGAGGTCAGCCCGGGCCAGCCCGAAGCGTCCCGTCACCTCAGCCACGGCGGGAGTCTGCATGGGGCCGGTCTGTGCTGCCGCCGTGGTCTGCCAGGCCGCGGCGAGCATCGTCGCTGCCGGCGACGGCAGCCAACTCCCCCGCGGACCGCCGGCGAATGACACCGTCGCGCCCCCGACGGCGCCCGCCGCCAGCCAGGTGGCCGTTGCGGAGAGCCCGTCGCGAACCCCGGCACCGGCCGTCGCCGCAAGCAAGCGATTGAGATCGACGCGCCCGGCGGCATCCCCAGCCACCTTCACGAGGGCCGCAAGCGCCGCACAGTCGCAGGCTTCCGCGCCTCCGTCCACCATCCGACCGTGGCCATCGATCAGGCCAATCGTGCCGTCAACCGCCACGATCACGCTCCCGCCGATCGGGGCGAGCGTGGCCGCCAGGCGCCCGGCGTCGGAAAGCGTCCGGCAACAGGCCAGGCGTTCGACCGCAAGGGTGAGTGGCAGGCCCCCAGCCACCCCGGCACCGCGGCCAGCAACGACCACGAGCCCGGCGTCGTTCCAGCCGACAAGCCCACCGGGAAGCCCCTCGATGCCGACGAGATATCCCGACAGCCCCGCCGCGGAGAACGCATCGCAGGACGGCGCCGCATGTCGGCCGAACCCGATGGCGATTCCCCGAGCACCGTTGACGGCGCCCCCAAGAACGACATCGAGACCACCGAAGGCCGTCGCGGGAGAGGCCATCGCCGCGAGGAGCAGGGCCGCATCGACCCCGGCCGCCGCCGCCGTGGCTTCGATCGAGACGACCGTGTCGGCGGAGAGCTTCACGGCCGTGCTGGCCGCGGGAGCCGCGGCAGCAAACTCGCGTGTCCACTGCCGGATAGCGGCGACCCGGCCCGCATCGACCACGGGCACCGTGGGCTTTGCAACGACCGTCGCCGCAACCGCGGATGCGCCGGCTCCGCCATCGCTGCCGCCGACGCGCGGCAGCATGTAGTCGCGGAGATGGCGGAGGGTGCGGAAATCGTCGAGCGAGACACTCGCATCGGCCGAGAGCCCGTAGCGCTGGCCGATCTCACCGAAGAGCTGCGCTTTGCGGATGCTGTCGATACCGAGATCCCCTTCGAGATCGGCATCGAGCTCGACAATCTCCCGAGGGTAGCCCGTCTGCTCGACAACGAAGTCGACGAGGAAGGTTTCCAGTTCGCTCCCGACAGACGCCGACGCGGCGACGGGAGCCGATGACGCCTGCGGAACGGCCTTCGCCTGGGGAGCCTGGGCATCAGGAAGCGCCCGCGACGGCGCGACAGCCGAACTCGCAGCCGGCGACTGCGAAGCGGTGCCGCCGACGCGCGGCAGCATGTAGTCGCGGAGGTGGCGGAGGGTGCGGAAGTCGTCGAGCGAGACACTCGCATCGGCCGAGAGCCCGTAGCGCTGGCCGATCTCACCGAACAGCTGCGCCTTGCGGATGCTGTCGATGCCGAGATCTCCCTCGAGATCGGCATCGAGCTCGACAATCTCCCGCGGATAGCCCGTCTGCTCGACGACAAAGTCGACGAGGAAGCTTTCCAGCTCGCCACCGACAGACGCCGATGACGCGACGGGAGCCGATGGAGGCAGCGGAGCCGATGGGGCGAGCAGAGCCGGCGCGGCGGAATGCGCCCGCGACGGCGCGGCGGACTCGCTCGGAGCCGGCGATGACGACGCGTCGCCGACGCGCGGCAGCATGTAGTCGCGGAGGTGGCGGAGGGTGCGGAAGTCGTCGAGCGAGACGCTCGCATCGGCCGAGAGCCCGTAGCGCTGGCCGATCTCACCGAAGAGCTGCGCCTTGCGGATGCTGTCGATGCCGAGATCCCCTTCGAGATCGGCATCGAGCTCCACAATCTCCTGCGGATAGCCCGTCTGCTCGACGACGAAATCGACGAGAAAGCTTTCCAGCTCGACCGCCGTGTCGCTGCCGACGGCCGGAGCCTCGACAACCGCCGTCGCGCTGACCGTTCGGGCCTGGCCATTGGAGGCGTGGCCGTTCCCCTCGTGGCCATGCGACGCATGGCCGTTGGCCGAGTGACCGTTGGAGCCATGGCCGTTGGAGGCGTAGCTGCTCCCCGACGAGCCGTTCATGGCCGCGTGAGCCGACCGGGTCGGAGGCGCCGCGGAGTCAGCCTTGCCGCCGACGCGCGGCAGCATGTAGTCGAGGAGATGGCGGAGGGTGCGGAAGTCGTCGAGCGAGACACTCGCATCGGCCGAGAGCCCGTAGCGCTGGCCGATCTCACCGAAGAGCTGCGCCTTACGGATGCTGTCGATGCCCAGATCCCCTTCGAGATCGGCGTCGAGCTCCACGATCTCCTGCGGATAGCCCGTCTGATCGACGACGAAATCGACGAGGAATCTCTCCAACTCCGACGCCGCTGCCGCTCGGGGCGCCGCGGATTTGGCGGCAGCCGAGGGCGCCAGCCGGTTGACCCCGGTGGCCACCGCAGCGGTCGGCACGGGCACTGGCTTCACGCTCACCGACTGCACCGAGACCGGAGGAGCCTGGACACTGGCCGGATAAACACTGGCCGGCTGGCCATGCGCGACTGCCTGGGCCTTGGGGAGGGCTTGAACGGGGGAAGCCGGCGGCGTGGGCTT
>Ga0209188_1000742_pt1 | contig 29701 bp, 42 predicted proteins | sample C_130625_EF_Meta_FD_187307 | JGI IMG/M metagenome (GOLD analysis project Ga0209188, IMG submission 187307) | Freshwater microbial communities from Lake Croche, Canada to study carbon cycling - C_130625_EF_MetaG (SPAdes) (version 2) | ecosystem: Environmental > Aquatic > Freshwater > Lake... | reverse complement strand
AAGTCTGTACCGCGCACACTAACTGTGGCACTGGGTGTATTGATTCCTACACTCTGTGGATTATTCTTAGCAATCTGTCCGCTGGCATAGCGAACAGTACCTAAGGCCATATTAAGTGCTATCTTACCTGAACCTTTCTTAGCATCATAAACAAAATCATCTATGACTAGTTTTGAGTTTTCGTTTACTTGTACTTTAGTTTGGTCTTCAAATGTTATTCCAACTTTTCCTTGAGTTGTACGAACTGTGTCGTTCATCTCCATACCTGTGCCTTTAGCACCAGTTAAAGTTTGGCTTTTACGAGTTACGGTAGGAGCCGCATTTACTTGTTCAGTTATAGTTCCAATAGCCGCGTAGCTCTGCGATGTTACTAACAGAGCTACTAGACATATTAAAAACTTAACCATATTAACGTAACGCCGGTAACATGACTCCGCTAGCACCTTGTGTAATATTAACAGTATTGCTTGCCCCACTAATTTTTATATTAGCATCTTGAGCAGTACCGCCTTGATTAATATTAACATTGTTACTTGCACCAGTAATTCCCAAGTTAGCCGTGTTGCTTGTACCAGTTTGATTTACTTGTACAGTATTGTTGTCTCCAGATAATGAAGTGCCACTGGAGTACCCACCGATTGTAACAGTATTCAAACTGCCAGTTTGTGTTATACCAAACAAGTTTCCAGTACTACTAGCATCTATGCCAATAGCATTACTACCAGTTCCTGATTGATCAAGTATTGCTTGGTTTGATCCACCAGTTCCGCTAAAACTAATATTGGCTGTATTACTGCTTCCGCGCATTTTAGAATAAACATCATCACTAGGACCTGCTGTGGTAGCACTTATACTATTACCCGTGCCTTTGACATCAGCTTCAAATTTAGAACTATTACCAGTTTGTAATACATTAATACTTGTCTTACTTGCATCTGCTTGCGATCCACCTGCATTAACATTAATGATAGCAGTAGAATTTGTTGTACCGTTTGTACCTGTAGAATATGTAATGTCAGTAGATATACCACTTGTTACTGATGCCGATATTCCTAACGATGCTGTGTTACCAGACCCAACTTGTGTTATAGCAATATTAGCGCCATCTGCGTTAATTATAGCCGCATCGGTACGATTGCTTGTTAATGCCTTAACTGTATTACCTGCACCATCCTGAGTAATATTAATTACAGCATTACTACCTGTTTGATCAATATAGATACTATTGTCTACAGCATAGCCCAACGTTGGCATTACAGCCAGCATCAGAATTGTGAGTACTTTTCTCGACAACTCACCACCGCCTTTTAGACTTTTGTTCATACTTCTCTAGATTTGGGTTAAACATCTTGTTTGTAATTGTTTACTAACGCTTAGTTTATGCCCCGCATCGCTCCTTGGCCATTGGCCATTATTATCGCCGCCTTTTTATTTAAATACATTTACCACTTAATAATACTCCGCTGTTATTTTTTCGTTACGATCAGATGTAAAAAAATTTACACTGTTGAAAAATCAACACCGCGTACTACTACTGCTGTTTACCAATAAGTACATCCTTCTTGATAAAACCTTTACGCTTTTCAGCGTCTCTTACTTCTATCCAATCGTTTTCGCTACCTACGATTGTAACAACTGTGCCTTTCTTAAACTGCCAAATCTTTATACTCTTTTCATCCCGCTCTTTATAGATGTATTGAGCTTCTTTTAATACCACTTCGTTTGGTAATGCTTCTAACTCTTTTACTTCAGAGGGGGTACTGGGTACGGCTTCGGCTTTGGTTTCGGTGATGGCTTGCGGTTGAACCACGACATCTTTCTTCTCCTCTACTTTAACGTCTTTCTTAATTTCACTACTAATTACAGGTGCTTTGTTTTCAACTACAGGGGGTTTTAAAGCTACTGGAGTTTCCTGTTTATATTCCCATATGTTTTTCTTAACGCCTTCTTTAATTAATTCAACAACTGCCATTTCCGTTGCGGCCTTAACTGCATAAGTTCCAGGTTCATTAATTGTCAAACCTGCTTCTGCTTCAAATGCTTTTGTACCCTGGTCAAAGAATTTTAATGCTGTTGCACTATCAGCTGTACTTAAAATTGTCTTTTGTACTGTAACTACTGCTAGTACTTTGCCTGTGTTAACACTGACTGCTCTTAGACTAACTGTGACTGTATCGGTTGACCATTGTGTTTGTTTGCCTATTCCAAATACACGCATGCCTGCGCCACCGCTAGTGGTCGTACTATCATAACCAACGATGCCTCCTTCAAATATGATTCCAGCAAACTGCATTGGTAATAATGGTTTAGCATCTTTTCCTTCGTATGCCTCTCGCATCTGACGGATGATTGTACGTTCTTTTGTAAGATTATCAATGCCCACACGTTCTACTACATCAAACCAACGACCTTGACCAACACCTTGCAATGCTTGTATTAAGAATGTTTCAGCACCTTGCGTAACTGCTGTTGATAAACTTGCCACGTTAGCCTGTGGTCTGCGCTGTCCTGTTTTATCAGCAAAGCTGTATACTGCCACACTAATTTTTCCAGCGGCAGGTGCGGTTACTGTATCAAATTCTTTCTTAACGTTTTGTCGTTGTTCTGTCAATACTGGATCGGATTCAGTCAAACCAGTGCTTTGAATGATTGCACATCCATTCATCAACGAGGCTATTGCAATAATTAGAATAATTTTCTTCATATTATTGGAACTGGAATTGACTCAACGGAATAACTACTGTTGTCTGATTTCCAGTAACATCAGTTACAGTCATAGTTACAGACGTTCCGTCTTTAGTCCAGAATATAGTATTACCTTCAAAGTTTAGTGTGCCACTAGTTGATCCGCCGTTAGCAAACATAGCAGTTGCTAAATTTTGGCTGATTTGTGCATAGATACGTGATTCTAAGTTGTTTAAAAACTTAGCTAAATTTGTGTTTGCTTTATCTGCTTTGGCTTTATCTAGCGCGGCCTGTACATCTTTTTGTACTTGTACTTGGCGAGTAAATTCTTGGTTTTCAATCGTTAGGACGTGGCTACTGTAACCTACACCGTTAAAGCTAGGGCTTTTGAACTGATAGTCACCTATGGGTGCGGCTATAACCGCAATGGGCAACATTGCTAGTAAAAATAGAAACCTGGACATGACGATTCGCTCCCGCTATAATCCTTATTAGTATTTACTACTAATAATGGATTTTTAAGTGTGTATATTACACTTGCGGAATGTGATCGTCTGGATGTGAAATATGGTGCAAACTTGGATCAATATCCATGTTCATTTCTGGGGATGTTGACCGCATTGTATTATTAGATAATGTAGTTACTTGCGGCTTAACATTAAATTTAGAATTGACCTTAGCTGGCAAAGTTTTAGCAGTTTTTACAGCGGTCGCTTTAACTGGGTTAGCCTCTTTAGGAGCCTTATTAGGAATATATGTTACTTGAGTTAAATCAACCCATAATTGTTCTTTCTCAATATAGTTTCTAATATATCCTTTGCCATTTTTATAAGTTCTAAAAGTTACTAATGGCTTTCCAGATATTGCATCGCCTATAATAAGTTTTGGAAGATTGTCTTTTGCGGCATCTGTATATGTTGCAACCAATTGAAGTTCTTCTTGATCAATAAGTTTGTCAATTAAACTTGGATTAAGAATGTATGTTCCTGAATTAGTAAATTGCTTTACTTTGATATTTGGATCATCTCGACCCATCCAGTATTTTAAAGCACCAACTAAATTCTTTAAGAAATGCTTTTCTGAGCTGTCAGATTGAAAACTTTCATTGAATGAATCTGTAGCGGCTTTGTATGCAATTTGTTGCATTTCAACTATGTTCTTAGCTTGTAAGAATTCTGCCTTTGTGCTATCTATACTAGCAAGCGGAAAACGCCCGTCAACTGCAAATAAATTGTGTGCTAAGATGTTAAAGCGTTCTTCCGCAGTTGCCTTTTTGCCTTTCTTAGAATCCATCACAGCACCGCCGCCGACTTGATGTACTTGTTTAGTAGTATCTACTTTTAAACTAAAGCCTGCAAATTTCTTAGTTGTAACGTTTTCAAATGATACATCTGTTTTACGTTCAGCTTCGTCTGAAACTCCGTCACCAATTACACGGGCAATGTCAAATGCTTTGTTGGTAGCATATCTATGCGCATACTTAGAAGTTTCATGATTGGCATCTGAGATAATACTATCTATGAGTCTACCCATATGTTTAATAGTTATCGGGTCTTTAAATGCTCTCCAAGCTTCTGGTTTAAGTCTGATCATTAATTCAAATTTATCAGCAATCTTACTAGTAGTTTCTTTGACTTTGTCCAGTATAAGCGGCACACCATTATCTAATCTGCTAATAATGGCTTGTATGTCTTTAAGGTCAATGTCTTTGAGCGGGCGATGTATTAGTCTTGCGAATACAGCCACAGAATGATATCCTTCAGCTAGTTCGCCTTTATTAGCAGTAGTACTTCCTTGCTCTTTACCAGTAGCTAAATTTTTAATATCTTCGCTTTTGTAAAGAGAACCAGATCTAACGGATACTATCCTTCCATCGGCAGTTTTGCCAGTTATCTTATCCTGGATACTATTAATTTGTTGATTTGGGCTTGGATAAAAGTCTACATATACTCCAGCATCTTTTTCCAATGGAAGATTAATACCGCTTCTTCTCAACAGAATGTTAATAGCGGGTATGTATTTCTCATCTTTAACCTGAGATTCTAATAAAATATCTAATATACGCATAGCTAATATTTAGCGTATTTCGGGGAACAGGCATTCCTGTATGAAATGCTGTACATCTTCCTCACTCAGCCCTAAACTAACCATTACGCGGGGTGTATGGGGGTTACATTTCTGGTTCTGCGCATAGTAGTTCTGTGCTTCTGTAGTATTTTCAGCTGTATTGTTAGTTTCAGCTACTGTGCTTAGATAGTGTGCAACTGTAGTCTTTGCTAGATTAGTAATCTGTTCTAGTTCTTCTTCGTCTTGTACGTTAGCCGCGGCTACCATACTTTTACTGAATATGTTAGTTGCCCATTCAGGAAGGGCACGTTCTCTGCGCCATTCCAGTTTGGCAACTTCATCGTGGAACCATTGCATCATTGGATGGTCAGCATCGCCTGCTTTTGAGTAATCGTGAAAACAGCCGGTAATCTTGTTCTTACCAGCTATAACGTCAAAACCGTATATTGGTGCTGGGTTGTGTGTATGTGGAAAGATGCAACAATGCATCATCCATAAACCCTTGCTTTCACGGGCATCTACAACATCAACGTGTGCCCTGCGATATGCTTCACTGATCCATACACGGTTGACCCATCCAGGTTGATTGAATCGATCCATGCCAGGTTCAAATGTTTCTGTACCGGTGGCATCAAAACTTTCTTCTAATAACTGCTGTATACCTATTAGCGTATCCCAGACTTTACTCATTGACTACCTTTTCTAAGTCGTCAAACATATCAGCCGCAAACTTAAAACATACCGCGGCCTCTTCTGCTAGACTATCATCTAACTTGGCACGTAGGATGTTTTTAATTTCTGTTGTGTCGCCGTCAAACTGATAATACTTACCAGCACCTGGAACACGTTTGGCAATCATTTGTCCACCGCTCAAGTCGCCAAAGTGTCTAACATACAAGTGTGCTAGAATCTTTTTAGGATCATCTTTGATAGATATCAAATGATCGTGATATACTTTTACACTAGGAACTTCAGTGGGTAGTTCTTTACTAGTCCATAGTTCGTTAAAATCTTCAAGAATTGCTGGAGCTCTGCGAATAGCAGGATAATCATTCATTAAACCATGCATCATAGCAATAGCTTCTAGCAAGTCATAACACTTATGTTGATTATAGAGATACGTAGCGTATGCTTCTGGAGTGATCTTGCCTGAAAATAATACTTTAACAAACGGGCGTGTTTCAGCGTATTTGTGATGTTCCCATGTTAAGTCTTTTAAGCTCATTCTTCTTCCAATTTAATTTGTAATGGAAATCCATTAGCACGAGCAAGTTGTGTTGATTCAACTGCTTTAGCTTCTGCGATTTCAAAACTGTATACACCTGCAATGCCAGCGCCTGTTTCGTGTACAGTAATCATAATATCTCTAGCAGTTGTATCTGTATGCTTAAAGATTTCAACAAGTACGCCCACTACAAAATCCATAGGTGTAGCGTCATCGTTCAATAGAATTACTTTCCAACGTTTAGGTTCTTGTACAGTAACCTTAATTTTTTCGTCTAGTTGGATATCAGTGCCTGCCATTTTGTTTCTCCGGGTTAGTGGAAGAGTTGCCCCTTCCACTGTTATTTACATTATTTAATTGTGATTTGACGTGGTTTCAAAGCTTCTGGAACAATACGCTCGATTTCAATTCGAAGCATACCGTCCTTAACTTCTGCGCCTTTAACTTCCATATACTCAGCTAGAGTAAATTGTTGTTCAAAGTCACGTGCGGCCAAACCACGATGTAAGTATTCCACTGCATCTGCATTAGCAAATTTCTTACCTGTAATCAACAGTTGATCTTGATCAACTTCAACAGTAATTTCTTCTTTGCTAAAACCAGCAACTGCCACTTCAATACCATAGTGTGTATCATTATACTTTACAATGTTATGTGGAGGGTAGTTTCCGTTTACATGACTTGGTACGTTAAAATAACGATCAAATCCTACTAGTGCTTTACTTAGTTGTGCCAAAGCGGCAGTATCAATAGTTCTTAGTTGCATTGTCATAATTTTCTCCTTTATTAAGCAAGAACTTTGCAGGACCCATTTAGGCGTCCTGCATGTTTATATTATATTACTTCTCTGTAGGTGTGTCAACTTCTGTGAAGCTCGCATCAACAGTTTGACCATCTTTTGGTTGCTCTGTTTGTGCGGCATTCTTTGCGGCCTCTGCGGCCTGTTTCTTTTCAAACACAGGTTTACCTGATTCAAAAAGATTCTGTACTGACTTTTGAATAGCTTCTGGATCTTCTCCAGCAACTGCTTCGTCTACACCTTTAAGTGCAGTTTCAACAGTAGTCTTTTCTTCTTCAGTCAATTGTTCTTTAACTTCCTCAAAGTCCTTCTTAAAGCTATGAGTAGCACCATCGGCTTGGTTACGTGCTTCAATAAGTTCCTTGGCTTTCTTGTCAGACTCGGCATTTTGTTCAGCTTCCTGTACCATGCGTTCGATATCTTCCTTGCTTAGGCCACCATCACTCTTAATAGTGATTTTGTTTTCCTTGCCAGTGTTCTTGTCCTTAGCACTGATGTTCATGATGCCGTTTGCATCGATATCGAATGTAACTTCAATCTGTGGCATACCACGTGGTGCTGGAGCAATACCATCCAAGTTAAATTCGCCTAGTGCTTTGTTAAACTTGTAAAGTTCACGCTCACCTTGGCCAACTTTAATAGTAACTGCGGGTTGATTATCTTCAGCAGTACTAAATGTTTGACTTGCCTTAGTTGGAATTGTTGTGTTCTTTTGAATAACTTTAGTAAACACTCCGCCCATTGTTTCAATACCTAGGCTCAATGGAGTAACGTCCAACAATAGAACATCAGTCTTGTCACCTGCTAGAACAGCACCTTGTACTGCCGCACCAGCCGCTACAGCTTCGTCTGGGTTAACGTCTTTACGTGGGGCCTTGCCGAATAGTTTCTCAACTGCTTCTTGTACCTTAGGCATACGTGTTTGTCCACCGACAAGGATAACCTCGTCGATATCAGCGGCTGTTACATTGGCATCTGCCATAGCTGTCTTACATGGCTCAATTGAACGTTTAATTAAGTCTTCAACCATTTGTTCAAACTTAGCACGAGTTAACTTAACATTCAAGTGCTTAGGACCACTAGCGTCTGCTGTGATGTACGGCAAATTAACATCTGTGCTTGAAGAGCTTGATAATTCAATCTTGGCCTTTTCAGCAGAGTCTTTCAAACGTTGTAAGGCCAATTGGTCTTGTTTAAGATCAATTCCGTTTTCCTTCTTGAATACAGCAACTAGGTGATCCATGATAGCCTGGTCAAAGTCTTCACCGCCGAGGAATGTATCGCCATTTGTTGACAATACTTCAATTTGCTTGTCGCCGTCAATGTTGGCAATTTCAATAATGGAAATATCAAATGTACCACCACCCAAGTCGTATACCGCAATCTTGCGATCCTTCTTGTCTGCTTTGTCTACACCATATGCTAGTGCGGCCGCTGTTGGCTCGTTGATAATACGTAGTACTTCTAAGCCGGCAATCTTACCAGCATCTTTAGTTGCTTGGCGTTGACTGTCGTTAAAGTAAGCAGGTACTGTAATAACTGCTTGAGTAACTGAATGACCCAAATAGTCTTCCGCTGTTTTTTTCATTTTTCGAAGTACTTCAGCTGACACTTGTTGTGGTGCAAGTTTTTGATCATTTGCTTCAATCCATGCATCACCGTTGTCAGCTTTGATGATTGAATAAGGCATTAGGTCAATATCTTTCTGGACTGCTTGTTCTTCGAACTTGCGGCCAATAAGACGCTTGCTTGCGTAGATTGTATTTTTTGGGTTTGTTACTGCTTGTCGTTTAGCTGTAGCACCAACGAGAATCTCGTCTTTAGTGTAAGCTACGATTGATGGTGTTGTTCTAGCACCTTCGCTGTTTTCAATTATCTTAGCAACTCCGTTTTCTAGAATCGCTACACAGCTATTTGTTGTACCTAAGTCGATACCGATGATTTTGCTCATATTGTTCTCCTTTAATTAAGCAAGAATATGTAGGCCCTTACGGCGCTCTACAAATTTATTTATCTCTCAGATAATTTCTTCACTGAAAATATTTGACCATTTTTTAAGTTTTTCACGCTTGGCTTCTGCGGCTTGTTCAATGTTGGTCCAACTAACTACATCTAGTTCTTGTAGGATTTCAATCATGGCATACAAATCGCCCAATTCTTCTTCCAAGTGTTCCCTGTTAGTTTTAGGTTTACCTGGTTTGAGATTATCAAGTCCAAAGCGGCTGATCTTACTTACCGCTTGAATTACTTCTGCACATTCTTCTTGGAGAATGTCCATTACTTCTTTAGTTTGTTTATTCATAGGATCTTTTGGAAAATCGATCGGATTGTCTGTATTTGTAAAGTGCATATTATCTTTCATTTTTAAAAGGTGTAATGTAGTTACCTTCTCTTGTGGTACTGCTACGCAAAAGTGTGTATACATTTTGAATACCAACTGCTTGGTTGTAAGCATCCTGTAATGCATGGTGTGCTGTTACAGTCGGACGTTTAGGATCTATACCCAAGTCAAAGGCAGTACGCACATCGCGTATTTGCCAAAAACTCCAAGGGATTGCTTTGTTGAGTTTACGATATGCTGTTTCGCAAATTGGAATATCAAAGCAAGCACCGTTGGCCCAAACACGCTTTGCACCCCAACAAAACTTATAGAGTTTTTCCATGGCATCACGTATATGAATACGACCTTCTGTTCCAAAGGCTTCGTCTTGTGCTTCTTTGCTTTGTTGTGCCCACCATGCTATAGTGTCATCGTTAACTGCAAGTCCAAGTTCGTCACAGCTATCCAAATCTACTCTAACATAAAAAGAATCCATTGCGGGTTCTTCAATGTCTTTCCCAAAAGGGTCAAACTTTACAGCACCAATTGTTAGAATCGTAGCATCAGTTGATGTTGCTAGCGTTTCCAAATCAATCATTATATCCGTATTGGCCATTTAAATTCTTTCTTTATTATGAATTTAAAGTATAACAGATATAATGTTGTTCGTCAATACATTTTCTTAGGTAATTGCTCTTTTTCGAGTTTCTTTTTATATCGATTTACGGCCGCAGATTTCTTACGTTTGCGTTCAGTAGTTGGCTTTTCATAAAACTCTTTTTTACGGAGTGTATCCAAAAGACCGCTATCTTCAATCTTACGTTTAAATCGTCGAAGTGCTTGTGTTATATTTTCGTTATCTTTGACAGTAACACGATTACCATCATAACGCTTTTCTCTACTCATCAGTATCATCCTCTTCTTCGTTGTCGTTAAATTGTTGTACAATCCAGTCCAAATTGTAAATTCTGTTTTTGTTGATTAAACCGTAAGGAGTAATCTCGTCGTTAGTTATATAATGTGTATTGGGCTGGGCTAACAAATAAGTGACAAACTTATGAGTTGTTGGGTCACAATTATCAATATCAATAATAGTAACATCGCACTGATTGGCAACACTTAACAACCAATCAATATCGTGTTCGTTTTCATCATATATAAACACATTGATTTCCTCTACATTATGACTTAATATAGTTTGAAATTGTTGTTTAACATGCAATGACGGTTTAACCAAAAGATAACCTAAATTCATATTGAACAGTTTATCGGGCGGTGTTATCAAATTAATCTTTCCTAAGCTCATATATCCTTCTTGCAAAATATTCTAGTGTTTCTTCATCGTGCCCATAAAAACGAGCACCATTAGCTTTACAATCTTCCACAAAATTATAAAGCTCAGGTTCTTTATCCTTGTCTACTTCTATGCCTTGGAACTCATCGCGACCGTATTCTACATACAATTGACTGCGAGGTTTTAAATCAGTATTTCTTTTATTAATTCTTGCCCATAATGTACTTTCGCCTTGTTCGGCGTTTTGTACATAATCATTGCTTATGATCGGTTTTTGATCTGTATTGATCCGTCCGGTGCCTTGGTCATGTAAGTCTTTTTTTTTGATTCGTCGGATTCTATAACTTCTGTAAGATCAGGCTTAGTGCGCTCGTTGTTGTGTTCAACAAGTTCAGGAAGTATTTGATATTTACGAGCTTCCTTCTCGACTGTTTCTTTGTGTGCCTCTGCTTCTGCCTCTGCAATCATGGCGTTCCATTGCTCTATTGGCTGTGGAATTTCTTGATCTGACGATTCCTGCTCAGTTATATCACCTCCTAGTGCTGTAACAGGCGTTTCGCTTAGTGCCTCAGTTTGATTAATACTTGTAGTTTGATCTGCGGTTGTTTCGTTGTATGATGGGAATGGCCACGTAGACTCTGGATAGTCCGGTTCATGATGGTCATCCAAAATAGCATATTCTACTTCGGGTTCTTTGGTTTCTTCTTTGGGAATATACTCTGTGGGTTGAGGCACAAAGTCATTGATGCTTGCAGGCTTTGCCAGGTTCTGCTCTTCTCGTTTCCAACCAAATGTCATTTGTGCGGCCAACAACATGATAACTGCCAAAGGATCAAATACAATAACAATAAGGATAATGATCCATGTTACTGCTTTTTCCAACATGTTTTCATCGGCACCATGTTCACCATAAATGAACTTGGCTATGTATTTGATTGGCCCGACTTCTGCTTCCACTTTGCGTACTTCTGCCGCGATTGGAGAACGTTCTTCGCTAACGGCGGCAACAATTTTCTGTTCGGACGCGATCTCAGACTGAAGCCTTGCACGTTCTTTTTGCTGACTACGTCTAATAGCAACAGCTTTTTCGGCACCCTTTTCATCATTGCTTCGGCCCATGACTTGGTCCACAGCTTCATCCATTTGTTTAAGAGCTTTACGGTTTGCATCTATATTGTCTTTTGCTGTTTTAATCTTTTCATCGTAAATGGCAATCTTACTTTGAACATCACCGCTTACTAGATTTTGATCGTTGTGTGCTTTGGAAAGGAATCCAAAAATACCCATCGAAGTAATGAGCATCAGCACCATCACTGCTGTGATCATATAATACTTCATGAAACGTGGAGCACGTTCCCAATTGGCTTTGAGCCAACTAGCGCATACTAGTTTACCTACTTCTAAAGCCGATCCCATAATAATAATTGGAATGGCCGCGGCAGAAAATATTGCGGTCAAACCTACTACAGAGTAATAGATTGCGACCGCAGATATTGTTAAACCAGTTAATAGGAGTAAGTACGCAAGTATCATCCAGTCCTTAATCGAATAATGTTGATTCGTCAATTTGAGTAACAGTTAACACGCCAATTGTTTGGGCCGCTGTTTGTCCTGTTGCGGTAACACTGATACTTTGTTGAGTACCACCTACACCGACTGACGGATCATAAACACGAGCTGTTGCTGTAGTTGTGTCACGGATGCCTTGTGCAATAGCATTACGTACTACTTTAGCAGTTGTGTCCATAGTTGAACCGTTAATATCGTTACCAACAGTAGTAGCACCTTGCTGTGCGCCTGTTAGGGCCGCAAACAAAGGACGCTCGTATAGTACTGTAAATTGCAAACTAGTTGCTTGTGCGCTACCGTTTGCTTCTGTAATTGTAATATCACGAATTTGGCAGTCGCCTAATCCTTGTAAACGATTAACTACGTTACGGAAACGCATATTTCCTCTAGCACGGGCTTTACCCAAAATTAGTGTAGTTGGCGGTATGGTGAATGCGTCCCATGCGTTTGGTGTAACTCCGCCGTTATCATTACCGTCCGCTGTTGGGAAATATGTCGTGTTAGACATATCGACAATAACTTTATACATTTCAGCTTGTAGCTGATCGACTGCGTTTTGAAATCCTGATGGCATTATTATGCTCCTATTAATATCATATATTTATCAGCAATTAGCCCTAATGCTTAATTCTACACTAGGGCTATGCTGAAAGCAAGTTATTTGAACACAATAAGTGCTAACAAAGCGGCCTGCACAAAGAATCCAAATCCTATTGTTACAATATTTAATAGATCCTTCTGGATTGTTGCTTTGATAAACAAGCAAAACAGTCCTGCCCAAACAAACAGTACCAAATCCACAGGAGGCATCTTTTCAGTTAGTCCTGTAAGTACTGCTATCATAGTTGGGATTGTGGCTAGATGCATTAGAATAACTGCCACCCAGCCCATTGTTTCCGCACTCACATGCGGTGCGTGTTCTTTAACTGCTTTTACCCATAAATCTAAATTAAAAAGATCGCTAATGTTAGTTTTGATACGTTCTGTAAGAATAGTCAAATTCATATTGTCTCCTAATTATAAAAAATGTGTCGACCAATTTTGGCCACGGGCTGTTTGCCCCATTTGGGATTAATGTAATCACCGTGGAAGTAAAGTGCGTTTTTAACTGAAGGCAATCTAAATCCTTCCAACAACACCTTTTTGGCTACTTCCATACTTTCTGTGTATACAGGACCATTCATAGGCTTTTTAGCACTAGGGCCTTCGCAGTACCAGCTGAACTGGCAAAGTACTTTTTCGTATACTACATTCTTTTGATATACAACTTGGCAGATGTCACTGGGGAATTGTCCGCTTTCTGCTCTGTTGATTGTAACTTGTGCAACTGCGACCTTGCCTTCAAAAGGTTCGTAGCCTGCTTCGTGGTATATGTTACGAGCTAGACAGTCTAACTGCTTCTGTCTCAATTCTGCTGTAACGGGACTCGCCTGTTCGCGAGCTGTTTTTAAGGTGTCCAGTTTATAGTTAACTGCCTTGACCCCTGCTAGTCCTACTAACACCATTGCTAATATAAAGACTGCTGTTTTGATAATGCGTATCATATGATTTTCTCCTTTACGCTGGATCACGGAATCGCTAGTTCCGTCATTATTAATTGGCTCTGATACATCTCCTTGTGCGTTAAAAGCCCACTGCTTTGTTGTACTCCAAACCTTTTGAGGTACAATATATAGTTATGCCATGATAGCCGGTATAAAAACATAAGTTTAATGGTTATCTGCGCATTTTACTAATATCTACTGCTTGTTCGTCGCTAAAGACGGGTACAGCGTTACTTTTGTGCATGGTTGCAATGCCTTTTACCATAGTTCCGGTATAAACTTTTGGTGCAGGCAAAGTACAAGCACCACCACTAAATGGTAAACTTGGATGTTTGACATCGGTACCGTATCTACTGTATGGTTTGTTATCCGGCTTCCAAACTTCAGCAGTCATGGCACGATTGCGTTTTTTTTCTTCTGCTTCAATGCCCCAACGCTTTTGCAGTTCTTTCCAACTTTCTTCCTGCTCACGTGCTTTTCTGGCATGTTCTGCACTAGCAAATTTCTTTTTGCCTTTCTTTTTGCCGGTGGTACTGAGCCACGGACCTTCTAAATGCATACTCAAAATAATCTCCAAAAGTTATAACATTAACTAGTATTATACAGCTATCTGTACTTAAAGTCAAGTATTTTTGGTTTAAACTCTAAACGACTCGCCACACCCACAGCGGTCACGTTCGTTTGGATTGATGAAATCAAATCCTTCATTGAGTCCGTTGCGAACCCAATCCATTGTTATGCCATTCAAATATGCTAGGCTTTTAGCATCAACTAGTACAACAAAGTCTTTTTGAGCATAGTTAGTAACACCAACTTCTGCTGTATATTCATCTACATATTCGATAGTGTATGCTAATCCACTACAACCGGTAGTCCTTACACCCAAACGTATGCCAACGCCCTTGCCACGCTTTTGTAAATTCTGTTTGATTTTTTTAGTGGCTGTTTCGGTTACGGTAATCATTTACAGCCGCCTTGATTGCATCTTCTGCCAGGATAGAGCAATGAATCTTGACAGGAGGCAGGGCGAGTTCTTCTGCAATCTCTGAGTTTTTAATCTGTTGCGCTTCGTCAAGTGTTTTACCCTTAACCCATTCAGTAACTAACGAACTACTCGCAATCGCTGAACCGCAACCATATGTCTTAAATTTTGCATCTGTGATAATGCCATCTTCTACTCGAATTTGAAGCTTCATTACATCGCCACAGGCAGGGGCACCGACCATACCCGTTCCAATAGTTGGATCATCTTTAGCAAACGATCCTACATTGCGGGGATTTTCATAATGGTCAATGACCTTATCGCTGTATGCCATATAGTATTTATAGTATTATTTTACTTCTTTACGGGCATTTTTAACTGCGGTTACATCATTGCGTGTATCTTTGCATAACTTGGCCAAATCTTGGCAATGCTTACGAACACGAGTTCCTGCCGCGCCAACTTCTTTATCGTAAAACTTTTCAAAGTCATTTTCCATTGCTTCGATGATTGCAGTGAATTCTGCGAATTTATTTGTAGCCATATATTTCTCCTTTAAGGCAAGTACCAAGTACTTATACCTAGTGTACAGGGGTAGAAAATAAAGGTCAATCTTATTGATTAGATATTTGGATCTTCGACAAATACATCCGAACTGCCGGGCCCAATTAGTGTTCCGTCCGAAAACCCGTCGGCTTCTCGAGCTACTTGTCTATCTTCGGCCCACACGGTTAATGACCCTGCTACTACTGTGGCACCTCGGGCATGTGCCGAGCCTTGTAAGGCTAGATGTAAATCATTTACAAAAACAGTATCTGCGCCTTCAATAATCTTATAACCTTGATTATTGGTTTCTTGATCTACTCTGGCTACACGCATTAATTTGCGCCTGATTCTGCTTCAGCTACTATAGCTTTGGATTCTCGGACTGCGGAATCGGCATTATCTTTGCTAAACAATCCAAGAACAGCCTTCTTTGCGCCGGTATATTGATCGACAAAGAATTTTCCAACTTTTGTTTCAAGTGCCCACTGAGCTGTCCACTTTGCACTGTTAGTCAACATTTCAGTAGCTTTATCGACTGCTTTATATGTAAACTGAATCGCGTTCATCTGTTTCATATCTTCTAGTGTTTGGGTCAGGACTTTATCCATTTCATCGGCTGGAACTGTTACCGGCGGTTTACCTGCATCCACTAATGCCTGATTTGTAACTTTCTGTTGAAATTTATTATTCTTTATTTGATCCGCAGTTGCAGTTGTCGCCATGATATCAATATTTTGAGTATGGTTGGCTATGGCTCCTATTGCTTTGGTGTTTGCTTCCAGTGCGGCAGAAACACTGTTTATAGCCGCAATCGTAAGTTGCTGGTTGCCTTCAATCTTATTGAGTGCTTTAAGCATGTTTGCCTGCATGACAGTTTGACGAGCCAAACTTGTAGAAGCATTACCAGGAGTTTTAGATCCAAGTGCTCCCATAGATAAATTAATAGCCGCAGTATTAGCCGCCACGGCTGTGGATAATGTTGAAATTGCTGTAACTTCAACTGTATCTGTAATTACTACACTTCCACCTGTAGTAAATGTTGCTGTGACTAATGGCATACTCTGCTCCTATTAGCAATATTTATGCTAATTTAATACCAGTGGTATTTTGAATATAGGTATTAGATGCATCTTTACCACACGGTGCAAGCACCATAATGGTAGCACGAGAAATTTGAATATCTGCATCTGGTTCTGTAGTAAACAAAAAGGGAACAAGGGCAATACCCTTTTGACCTGCGGTTAGTACCAATGGTTTAGCAACTGTAATAGTCATTGGGTTTTCTTCAACTAGTTTAGCGACAATTTCCTCGCCCGCAGTTGTTTTAATTGTTACTACTTCGCCTATTGCGATACCTTTGTTGATTAACATGTTTATCCTTTGAGTGTGTTAAAAAATTCTTCGTCTTTACCAGCTAGGCCTTGAAAGCCGCCTGGAAGGAGAACGCCGTCCTTGAAAATCTGTGGAACACTACGTAAACCTTGATCCATTAAGAACTCACGTGCGTCTGGATTTTCTTCCATCATAACTGTTTTAAATGGAATGTTTTTGCTTTCTAATAATGCTTTTGCCCTGTCGCAAAACGGGCAGTTGTTTTTACTGTATACTGTAATCATATTATAACTCTGGTAAAGCGTCATAGTCCAGAGCATCGCTCATAACACCTATGACATAATTTGTACTTTCGCTTTCTTGTAATGCTGTTTGTTTATTGCTTGTGTTAACGTGCTTGTTGAACCAAGGAATAGGTGTAGACTTTGGTGCAGGGTTATTATACTTAATACCAATATCTTTAAGTGCGCTAACGGCTGTATAGTCTACAAAGTCTTTTAGAATGTTAGCGTTCAATCCAATAACTGGGCCTTTGTTAAACAAATAGTCCGCCCACTGTTTTTCTTCACGGATAACATCCATATATAGATTATATACTTCTTGTTCACATTCTGCTTTAATTTCGGCAAACCTGCTATCTTCCTTAACCACTTGATTAATCAAGTAAGCAGTCCATCCTTTGTGCAGTAGTTCGTCTTGAAGAATCAAACTAATAATATTACCATTACCGATAAAGATCTTATTCTCAACCATGGCTAGTGAGGTGGCAAATGATACCATGAAGCGGAATGCTTCCAATGCATAGCTCGCGTGTAATGCCATATAAATTGCTTTGATGTGTATCTTCTCGTCAATCTTTTCACCAGTTTCCACAAGACAGTTAATCATATGAAGTTTATCATAATAAGTGCCTACCGAACTGGCCATGTCAACAATCTCTTTAGTATCATGGATTGTATTGAATACATCTTTTGGCACGTTATAGATGTTACGAATAATATGACTATAACTCTTGCTGTGAATATTAGTTTCAAAGAACGTCCAGTTATAAACTAGACTTTCTAATTCTGGTAGGCTTACGACCGGAGTAAAGATTTGACTTGGGCCGCGACCTTGCAGACTGTCAAGAGCAGTTTGCCTAAGCAAGTTACTAGTAAAGATATGTTTGATTGCATCACTTGCATCCTTAAAATCGTTGCTGTCTTTGCTAAGGCTAATCTCTTCTGGTTGCCAAAAGAAGCCACGTGCGGTAGCTTCAAAATCTGCAATCTTCTTATACTTAACTTCCTCAAAGCGTTGGATAGTAACTGGCCCAGCAGGGTCTAGGAACATCTTACGATTTAAATAGTCTGTCTTTGTGTTTAGATTATATTGTGCTTTGCTCATTAATATGATTCCAATTTATAATTTTCCATTGATTCTTTAAATAGCTTTTCTTTTCAGATTGATAGTCCAATGCCCATGCATGTTCCCACCAGTCTACTAGTACTACAATATCTTTTTTAATTTCATGATTAGTTATAGTTTTAATCTTACCGTCCTTGGCAAGATATACCCAGCCACTGCCTTGTACTGCCATTGCTACTTTTTCAAATTCATCTTTGAACTTGGCAAATGTTTTGTAATGCTTGACAATGAGTTCTCCTACTGCTCCACGAGGATCGTTGCTGTCTGTTGGATCTTGATATTGCTGGAACAAGATGTTATGTAAAAACACTCCAGCTTCGTTGAAATCTGGATCGCCTTCACCTGCGTTGTAACGTTTGGCATAAGTCTTAGCAAGATGCTCGTAATGATAATCCAATGTAGCTTTGGAGATAGCAGGATTTAAATCGTTCATCCCGTAAGGTAGAGCATCTATTTTTAGTGATGCTGGTCTACCTTCGACAACAAATTGTCTGATAAAACTGTAACTCATAGTTTGCACGACTCGCAATCATCTTCCATATCATCATAATGATATCCGTTTACTTGAACTCCATTAATCTGAGTTTGCTCAGGAGTAGGTTCTTCTACTGCCTTACTGCCTGCTTTATTAATCAAACTGTAGTAGAATGTTTTTAATCCCCACAACTGGGCCTGCATCAAGTTCTTGGCAATCAATGTGGTTGGAACTTTGCGTCCTGGAAAGTGTGCTGGGTTATAGAAAGTATTGGTACTGATACTTTGATCCACATAGGCCGCTAGCACAGCACTTGTCTTTAAGTAGCCGTCACAGTCTTTCTGTTCCCACATGAGTTGATACTTGTTCTTCAATTTGTGATACTCTGGAACTACTTGTACAAAGGAACCTGCTTTGCTTTCTTTAACTGAAATAAGCGACATAGGCATTTCGATGCCATTAGTGCTATTAATAACAACACTAGAACTTTCAACAGGGGCAATAGCCATAAGTGTAGCATTTCTAACTCCATGCAATTTCATTTGTTCGCGCAACGGTTCCCAATCAAGTTCTGGAGTAAAGTCTGCTAGTTCGTTAGCACCTTTGGCACGTAGTTCCCAAGGGAATGTGCCTTGTCCATAACGTGTTCGTGCGCTGTGTGTACATGGGCCGCGTTCTTTTGCCAACTCTACTGTTGCTTCTGTTAGGTAAAATGCTTGATGTTCCATCCAGCTTTTAACATCTTGTAGTGCATCTTTATCGCCATACTTGAGGCCGCGCTTGGCGTGCCAGTAGGCTAGATTAGTAACACCAATGCCTAATGGTTGGATCTCATCGTTACTTAGTTTGCTTTGGATACTCAGGAAGTCTTGGTAATCAAGTATGTTGCATAGACTACGCTGTAGAATACGGCAAGCCCTGCGCATGTCTTCTGGATTACGGAATGCTCCCCAGTTGATCGAGCCGAGTGTGCAAAGAGCAATGCGGCCATCAGCATCATCAAGCCGCTTGAAAGATTTAGTAGGTAATAGTATTTCACAGCAAAGGTTACTCTGGTAGATAGTATGATACTCAGGATCGAATGGACCTTGATTCATTACGTTGTCAATGAACACCAGATAGATACGTCCTGTATCAGTACGCTCTTTCAGTATGCCTGACTTGAATACTTCTTCAGCGTTCATAGTCTTGGTGCGCAAGTCTTTACGCTTTTCGTATTTGACATATAGTTGTTCAAATAGTGCAGTGTCTTTATAAAATGCTTCGTACAAGTCTGGGACTTCGTTCGGGTCGAAGAAAGTTATAGCTTCCTTATTTCGAAATCGTCTCCAGAAGAAGGCAGACAATACCACTCCATAGTCCATATGTCGAACCCTAGTTTCTTCTGTTCCTTGGTTATTCTTAAGAACAATAAGATCATCAAACTGATGATGCCAAATGGGATAAAATACAGTAGCACTTGCATTACGGATACCTCCTTGACTACAACTACGCAGATCGCCAAACCATTTCTTTAAGAAAGGTATCATACCAGTATGCATGATTTCGCCGCCGCGAATTGGGGAGCCCAATGGGCGCAGTCGACCGATTTCCAATCCAATCCCCGCACGTTTACTGGCATATTTGGCCATCATTTCTCCGGATGCGAAAATACTGTCCAAATCATCATCCGACCTAATAAGTACGCAACTACTAAACTGTTTAGTAGGAGTACCAAGCCCTGCCAACACTGGCGTGGCCAATGTAAATAACCCATCGCTTGCGGCATTGTAGTATTCCTTTATGTAACGCATCCTTGCGCTATTTGGTTCTTCTTTATGGAAGACTGTTGCCGCGGCAATCATATATCTGATTTGCGGAGTTTCATAAGTTTGTTTAGTTGCACGATTCTTAACTAGGTATTTTTCGATTAGTTGTTCAATCGCCGCATAGCCATACTGTTCATCTTTTTCATGATCCAACATGTCATCCATTCGGTTCCAGTCTTCTTCGCCATACCATTCTAATAATTCTTTTGTATACAGGCCTGATGCCACATTTGTTTTTACAATTTCATATAGATGCGGCACAGTATAACTACCATATACATCTTTACGTAGCATACTAAGTCGTTGCTTGCCTGCTACATATTGATAGTTTACATGTCCGACATCTGGATTTTGTTCTACGTCGATCAAGTCGACTATAGCTCTAAGTGTAATGCCGTCAATTTCTTTAGTTGTTATGCCATCATAAAAATGTAATTGAGCTTTGATCTCAATCATCGATTGGCTAACGTCTGCAATGCCTTGGCAAACTTTTGCGACCTGCGCTTGCCATTTATCGATTGTTAACGGCTCTTTTTGTCCGTTTCTTTTAATTACTGTTATGTTCATTGGGTCCGCTTTATGCAAGTTATATTGATTAGGAAGTATTTAGTTGCCAGGTCATAACTTGTCATTCTTATTCAATTCTGTTGTTTTTCTAATTATTTCACCGGGTTACGCACGATTTTTTTAGGTGGCGAATCTATATCTTTTGTACATAATGAATTATATACGTAGTTTTAAACGATGTCTATCGGATTGATTAAAATACAGCTGAGTATGAATAGAGTATTACACCAGAGTCACCGCTACTAGTGTTCTTATACGATATATTCAAACTTTTATTCAAAATTTGTGCGCTGAATTCTAACTTAGTGTCTTCCGAAGTGGATGCATATTGCACATAATCATATTCATCACTCAGTTGTACTAGATTATTGGCCACATCGGCCATGATAGTCAGTTGTCCTCTTCTACTTTGTGCTCTGTTGACACTGCGATATACATAGTTGACTATGTATCCAACACCATCGATTGGCAATGGCAACCGAAATGCAAATGTGGGACTGGTAATATTACTAATAGATACTTGGTTAATTCCATAACTATTATAAGAAACTAATCCGCTAATTTCCGGATAGTAAGGAACACTGAATGTTAATGTTCCGCTAGGAGTTGTGCTAGGGTTTGCACTAATTGAAAGTGTTGTACTATTAATGATGTTAGTCACTGTTTGACTACTAGCATATCCAGTTCCACTAACTACCATACCAATAGCGATTCCAGCTGTATTTGAAACTACCAAAGTTGTTCCACTTGATCCACTTGGATTGTATGTGGCTGTAACACTTGGTACACTTGTTGATAGATCTTTACTTCTGTCGCTTTGATCATTTTGACTTGCATTACCTGAAACTGCAAAATAAATTTGCGGATAAGCCGCTGTTGTAATATTCGATCCGCCGTTGTTACCGACATTAGATAATCTAGAGTCTCTTGTAGTGTTACTTACACCATTATATACATAGACAGCATGTTGTTTAATGTTTTCAAAATGGCATCCAACAATCTCATTATACGACGGGCCATATAGTTGTCCTGTACTAGACAAATCACTAGTACGACCAAATATTACGCCACTGCGTGTGTCGTAAATATACATGCTTCTAAATGTGTTGTATTGAATATCATTATTAGAATATATAGCATAACCAAATCCGTTAACATCGACATTGATAAACACATTACGTTGACAAGTGACTAATCGACTGAACGCTGTCATATAAATGCCAGCACTAGTTTCATAAAATGATTGTGCCCAGGCACCTTGTATAGCAATATTTTCAAACAAACTATCTCGGACAGCATCTAATCTAATACCATATTGATCGTTAGTATTATTGAATAAAGACAGGTCTTTAATGATAATATTACGTGGTTGATTTAAGTATGTTGGTGCTGGCGCATTGGCGGCTGTAAATGTTAATACTCCGCTTGGAGTAGTATCCGGTGCGCTACTAATTGTAACTGTTGTTGAATCATCTACGCTAATAACTGTGTGCGGACTGTTGAATCCTGTACCAGTTACAACCATACCAGCTACAATACCAGTAGTACCTGTTAAAGTATCTGCTCTTGTTAATTTGATAGTTGTACCAGCTGATCCAACTGGATTGTACGATGCTCGTGCAATAGTTGGCATACTAAAAATACGAGGTACCCCTGGAACCGATGTGTCATTTACAAACTGAAATACTGGGCCGGGTGTGCTCAATGTATTATTAAACTGAATAATAGTTTTTTCTTTACCTGAACCTACGATAGTAGCGTAACTTGGAACATAAATTGTTTGAGTAATAATGTATTTGCCCGGAGGGAATTTTAATGTGACCCTACTGCTAATAGTGGAAAGATTTAAACTGTTTAAGAATAACTGATTAACTGCCAACTGAATGGCCGCGGTATCGTCGGTAATGCCGTCACCTAATGCTCCAAAATCGTGTACGCTGGTTTGTGCTTCGTCTAATTTTTGTTGAATGTCTCTAACATAAGGATAGTTAGCACCTTGTGTACCTGTAACGATTGTATAATCGTTTTTCTTATACTGATATGAAATTAAGTCAAGAATGTTACCATTAGAACTTAAATCATTTTGTGTTAAGATCTTAGTGTTACCTACAAACGGAGCACCTTCAGCTACAGATCCGTTACCAATCCATAGATTCTGCGAATCTATACTCCAGGCCATCTCTCCCGAAGCTAATTGCGGCAATCCGCTACCTGAGTTCTCTTTACCGCGTCTTACTTGGATTCTCGAGATTTGCACTACAGCCATAATAATATCCTCTATATAGGATATTTATCAGTTTTGATTGTAGTACTGTTCCACTCGATTCCACCATTGCTTTTCCCAATGATCAAACATGTCCGGAGTTAGGATAAACTCCTGATAAGCAGGTTCGCCCCATGTCATAGGCTTAATTTCGGGAGGTTTAACACACATAAACACAACACCTTTTTGTATGTTTGTGCCATGTACTTTATTGTGTGCTAGTGCATAAGCTACCATTTGTAAGTAGTAATCTTCAATCCATTCTTGTTTCTTTGGCTTGTTGGTCTGCTTATGATCCATGATGGCGGCTTCGCCTAAGTGCAGGCCTACACAGTCTGTTGTACCTGCGTACAATCCTGGATAGTACAAGCCTACTTCAACACCCCATATTTCGTCTACGTTTTTAAGTCCGTGTTCAATAATATGGTTAGCCATCTTGTGGCTTTGCACACTGTATGGATTGGTGCCTGGAGGATTAATAGTACCTTGTGTAATATAATCTTCAAGGAACTTGTGCATACGGGTTCCGCGTCCTGCGGCCTCGGTTACAATCTCTTGTGCTTTCTTTTCGCCAACCGCTTTCTTCCAATTGAGTAAGGCTTGTACCTTTTCCCAAGGTTTAGTTTTGTCTAGGATTGTTGTGACGGATGGTAGTTTACCTCCGTCTGGCGTTGCGTATAAACGCTTGCCTTCTACGCTTTCCCTGTTTAAGGGAGTATAATCGTATCGTTCTTTGAGTAATGTCATAGCACAATTGTACTATCAATTGTGCCATGAGTCAACAAATAATTATGCCAAAGGAGTATTTGCGGCACCACGTGCGGCTGTGGTATCTAATGAGCTCTTGCCAGGTTTTGCCTGCACTTCAGGTGAGTCACCCTCGCTACCTGTGTCAATTATAACACCATTCTTGTCGAATTTTTTAATGAGTCCGCTGGCTTTGAGTGGATCTTTAGGATCATTCCAACGTGCTACAAATCGTTGATATTCGATGCCAGGTGCACCACTTTGTGCTAACTCTTGATTCAGTGCGCTCCAACTCATTGGAGCGACTGATTTGTTATTTAATGCGCTAGATTGAACTGCCTGAAGTGTTGCTAATAATGGATCTATGTCTTCAGTTACTTTTTTTTTGATTGTGCCAACATTATGCCTAATTTACGGCCATAATTTTCTCTCATTTCACGACCTGCTGGACTTGCAGGTTCTTCCATGCCTGGTTCTTCCATGCCTGGTTCTTCCATGCCTAAGTCTTCTTGGCCAGGTACTGCTGGAGTTTGACCAGGCTGTGCGCCCATCATTTCTCCGCCGCCTTGCCCTGATACAATTCCTAAGCCTGAACTTAATGAACCACGTGCTTTTTCTAAGCCTGCATAAATTTCTTCTAATGCTGGACGAACTGCCTGTGTATATTGTTCAGCAACATCTGAACCTAGTTCTTCTCTTATAGAGTCTAACAATTGTAATAGTTGTTCGGCTTTCATAGCTGACACATCGTCAAGCCAACCTGTAATACGATCAACCATGTCCTTGGTGGACATAATAATTTTGGCTTTTTCCTCTTCGCCTTCGTTTAGATATACAATGTGGTTGGCAACTGTTTCGCTTAGGTCGTAACGTAGTTGTAACTCACTAGCCAATTCTTCTTGATCGCTTTCGCCTAAATTGATGCGTCGGATAGCATCGGCAATCCAACTAGTTGGAACTGAATGTTCCTTAGCCTTCATAGCTAACTTACCTAAATAAATGTTGTTGTCCATACTTTCCTCTGCTTTTTGTTTTTTCTTGTTGCGTAATGCCGCGAAGTCTGATTTTTCAAGTTTGCCATTTTTGTTAACATCGAGACGTTCTTGATTGCCTGGCAAGTCTTTTTTGCCTTCTTCGATAGCGGCTTCACGTTCTAAAATCTCTTGGTTGATTACATCATGTAGCATACGTACTTTTTGGTACTGTGGGCTTGCATTAACACTATCAAAACTTTCGCTAACTTCAAATTGGCTCATTTCTGTGCGCATTTTGTTGCGGGCATCTTCCAGCTGGGCATCAGTGAACTTTTCCAAGTTCAATTTGTAGCCTAAATTGCGGGCCATATTTTCGTTAAGTTTCTTACTTGTAACGGGTTGAGAAAGTTCTCTAATGTTCATGATTATATCCTAAGCTATCATCTAATATTTATACAAAACTCCAACGAAATAGCTTGGAGATTTCTTCTTTGTAATGTCCAGCCTTCCATCTACTGTCTTCTAGTTTATTTAACAGAATTAGGTACCTGTCCAAATCTTTAGCAGACTTAATATTATGCTCGTATACACTAGTTCTGTATACATTGCTCCAATACTTGTTATCTAAATCCTTAATCTCATTATAGCGTTGAAGTTGCATATAAGTCAACGCTTTTGCCGCTATCAATGCACATGTCTTGAGATTAAACTGTCCATGTACTGTTGGAGAGCCTTTAGTATGGATAAGCCAGTTGCCCTGCTTGTCTTGCTTTACAATGTAATTCTTGTAGACAACACTACCATCTGGCAGGGGTATAAGCGGGACTATCTTTTTAAATTCAATATCCAACACATCAGCCAACTTGGTTATATTTGGTTTGGATGCGTGTTTTGTTTTAGGCTTGTTCTTTTGCTTGTTCATTGGCTACCACTTTAGGATTAACTTGTCCTATCTTAGTTACCAAACTTTTACGGATCAAGGCCTCGATCCTGAACTGTTCTTGTTCGCTTAGACTAGATAACAGCACTGGACGTGAAAGCTTCTTAAGTATAGTAGCTTCTTCATTGGTTGTGAATATACCAAACTCACCCAGTAGTTCGTTTATTCTCATAGACCTGCTAGACTCTTGATACGATCTAACATTCCTGGACTTTTTACTGGTGCTGGAGCAGTGGGTGTTGGACTAGATAGTTGTTGCATACTGGCTTGACTCAAACGAACACCGCTTGCACCCATATATCCAATCACTTTGTTACCGCCAGTTTTTGCTTGTAATACCACTGGGCTACTGCCTTCGCCTGTATCTGGGCCTTGATCCAGTGCTGGGTCAACTCTAATTTTTAACACACGTGAGCCGCCAGCATTTACCATACCTGTAGTCATGTCCACATAATAAGGAACTTTCTGTTGTGCGAGCACATTTTTGATATCTTCACTGCCTTCTTCAGCCATTGCAAGATCTTGTCCCATAGCTATTGGTGGTTGTCCATTTGGAGTAGGAGCGGTTGTTGGTTGTGTTTGTTGATTGGATTGTGTTTGCTGTTGCTGATTAACCATGGGTTTACCATCTGGACCCATCGAAATCATGTTGGTTGGTATCGTCTGCGTGACTCCGTTTGGCATTGAGACTGTTACTGTGCCTGGAGCTCCGCCAACACCTGGTTGTGTCTTTGTTACTTTACCCATTTGTGGTTGTCCAGGTATTGGGCCGTCTTCATGCACAATGTCTTTAACTTTCATATGTGTTCTCCAAACTTAGTTTGGCATCCTTTAATTTAGTAATGCTTTTATGTATTGCATCTATCTTGCCGCGACTGCGTAGCAATTTGAATGCCAAGTTCTCTACACTAAACTCGCCACCTTTAGCTAAACCAGCTTGACGTAATCTCTTTAAATCGGCCGCAATATCTTCTAGTGTATTTAAGTCATTTGACTTGAGAGCTTTGTTAATCATAACGGCATAACTGCGGGCTTTTTGACGTACTTCTTTGTCTGTTACTTCCGGAGTCTTGTGCTCTGGCTTGGTAATCCACTGATTGTTTAGTACACTGAATATGCCAGCTGAATGATGTGTTTGTTTAGCATCTTGTACATATACTTCTACATCAATGCCGTGTAACTGTATCTTATGTTTGAAATTGTAGTTGTTTTTCTTAGCATCAAATAGTTCACGCACAACAGGATCGTCTGGCATGGTAACTATTAGATGTAGATCTACATCGCTGTATTCGCTGTAACCATAACTGGCGTTGCTTCCGCTAATGGTTATGTCTTTTAAATTGATTTGGGGAAGAGCAATAAAGTGGACGAAGTCTTTGGCTATTGCAAGTAATTTGTGACGCACATCCTGTTTAAGGAATGTACCAGTCCATAGTTTGGGATTCAGTGTGCTGTGATAAGTGACAGCTTTGACAAATTCGTTTATGTGCATTCAGTATTTAACTGAATTACATGCCTAGGAACTTTAATAAGTGTGGCAAGTTCATGGTGTTGATCCAACCAGCACCTGCCGCAAACGCCATTGCGGCCAGTGCGTACTTGACCCACTTGTCTTTGGTTGTTTGTAGGTCTTTGATTTTGTCAGCTAGATCTGCATGTTGACTGTTGCTGGCTTCTGCCATCTCGCACAGCTTCTTGTCCAGCAAGTCACGTGTGTTGTCTAAACAGTCGTGCATTTCTTTGACGTTTACTTTGAGATCGTCAATTTTTTCTTCTATTGCATGTACTTTGGTTTCTACTATTGCTACACGCTCTGGTAGCATGGCTAATTGTGCTACTGCTTCTTTTGTGGCCATCTTGGCTCTCCAATGTTATAAGTCAGGGACTCGCTCCGAGTCATGTGCCTAATGTATGATTGAATGCCTAAGTGTTTACGTGTACTGAATTTGCCTACAATGTTATTTATTACTTTTGATGAAAAACAATATTTCGGTTGGGGCCATCTGTGACAAAAACTGCGTAGTTTTGTTCTACTTGTTCTGTCAAGTTGGCTATGTAAGGAACTCCGTCAAACATTTCTTTCAAATGTCCAACTGGACTGTTGTCCGCTTCAAATACAAAATCCTGTTCAGTGTAAAAATCAAAACGCCAAGTGCGGGCAATGTGATCAAACTCAAACCCACATGCCTTACCACCTATATCAAATACCTCAGGGCCGTGTCTATAAGTTATATTGGCACGTATGCCAATAGTTTGCAATACTGTGTTGAAGTTTTGCTCTTGCCAACGTTCAAGTTCTCGTCCAGGCTCATTTCTAAATTGTCCTGTATGTGTGATATCAACGGTTGTGTATAGCTTATATTCCATGGTAGTATTTAACTGAGTACTTAATTAGGGCCAACAAAAAAGGACCCGAAGGTCCTTAGTTGCTTCCCATCCCTGAGAATATACTTACTATTAAGCGAATGTACCTAATGAAGAACCAACGAAGAAGTTAGGGTTAGCGGCTGTACCACTAGCTGTAACTGCTACAGTTGCAGTAGAAGTACCTAATGCACCGGTAGTTGCTACACGAGTCTTAGTGATTTCGCTTAGGATAGCGGCTTCTAACAAACCATAACCTGTACCTTGTGTGTTACCTGAATCAGCACCGTTTAGTGTGTCAGCTGATACTAACATCATTACGTCTGTTGCGTTTGGCTGACCAACTACATAAACTTCGCCAAAACTTTGAACTGTACGAACGATACGACTGAACAAGCTGTATGGTTGCTTCCAACCTACTACACTTGGAACAAAACCTAAAGCGGCTGTTAATGAACCGTCAGCTGTTGTACCGTCTTGTAGAATCATTGAACCGTTTGTTACTGATGACAAATTGATTTTGATCAATGTCATTGGGCGTGTGCCAAATCCACTGAACTCTGCACCTGTTGCGTATGTATCCTGTGGGGTCATACGTTGGTAGTTTTGTGTTACTACTGTGTTTAATAATGAAGGCATAATAATCTCCTCTGAATATGCTTTTCAACTGCCACTACTCTGTGGCCTTTGTAATTTTATTTAGCCTTTTGGTAAAAAATGCTAGTTATAGGGCTATTTTTTGAGAGATAAGTCGGAACCAGCCAGCAGTACCTTCTTTGAGGAAACGCTCTGGGTATTTCTTCTGCATATCGCCCTTGAACTGCGCTAGACGTGGGTTGTCTATGCCTTGTGGGATATGTTGCAGTATGCGATCCACTGTGGCCAGCCAGTCTTGATTGGCTTGTGGGTTAGCAAATAACTGCTGTGCTATTTTGTGTATATCACGCTCTACTACTTCACCATTAGCACGGTTCTTTAATGAGCCGCCCATGCCGTAGTATAGGAATGTCTTTTCAAGATGATTAGGTATGCTGTTGGCTAGACTGGACAGGGCAAACTGCTGATCCTGTCCATCCCATTGATAGTCTTTGGCATAGTCATGTTCGTGATGTTTGACTGTGGTGGCCGCATGTTCTGTTGTTGGAAAGTCCACTTGATAAAATGCTGGTAATTTTTTACCCAGTGCTGGCACATCTACTTCGTGTCCAGAAGGAATACCCAAGTGTACTTGTTCACCTGTTTGAGTTACACTGTCAAATGACTGCTTAAGATATTGTGCAAGTGCAACACGAATTTGTCCGTCATCAGCACTGGCATCTAAGCCTAGCTTAGGAGCAATTTCTTTACTGCTGATATGAATATCAATATCGCCAGCAGTTGTTTTAACACTGCCCATTTTATAGTACGGGTGGTCTTGGTGCCAGCTACCTGCTGACCCGCTAGTCCAATGTCCTTTGGTACCCAGTGCATCTAGCACAGGCTGTACTTGTTTTACTACACTATCATATGCTTTGCGTGGGATGCGCACAATTACACCGCGAATCATTTCAGGTTTGATTTGTTTCTTTGGTTTGGCTGTTGATCCTAAACGTGTATCGTTTAGTTCTTCAATACCATACAGGCCAGCAGGCTCTAATGCAAAACCGCTCATTCTTTGCCTTCTTGGATCTTTTTAATGCCGCGTTTGAATTTGGAGCTGTCGGCACTACGAATACTATTAATGAATCTACGCTCTAATTCGGCCGCTGTTTCCACATCATAATTTTCACGTATCAGCTTCAATAGGTTAACAG
>Ga0209188_1000741_pt1 | contig 29714 bp, 25 predicted proteins | sample C_130625_EF_Meta_FD_187307 | JGI IMG/M metagenome (GOLD analysis project Ga0209188, IMG submission 187307) | Freshwater microbial communities from Lake Croche, Canada to study carbon cycling - C_130625_EF_MetaG (SPAdes) (version 2) | ecosystem: Environmental > Aquatic > Freshwater > Lake... | reverse complement strand
AGACTGTCGTCGACCAACAACACGCTCGATTTATGTTTGCCACTTTCATTCTCTATTCCAATTTCGTTTATTTCTGATCTGTCGCTCGAATTTTCGTGTTCACTGATATTTTTACTATTTTGTTTGGAGGTATCTGCAGATGTCTGGAAGGTCAATGTAATTACAAACTCGTTACCGACCGGTTGCACATAATGATGAACAATGGTTCCCCCGTGTAATTCAACGATTTTCTTGCAAATATAAAGTCCGAGACCCGAACCGCTCGTCGAATTAAATGATTCGAATAAATGTTCCTTGATGTGAGGCAAGATGGGATCATTGTTATCGCGAATGGTAATGGTAATCGTCTGCTGTTTGGCGGTTTTTTGCGATATTTGTCTGTGCATAAGGAGCTGCGTATTTGTGCGTCGTTCGGATGTGGGAGGCATGGGAGTGACTTCTGCGATTTTCCCCACATGCATCGTGATGACAGTTTTGTGATCCATATTTCTGTACTTGATTGCATTTTTCAAGAGATTGATGATGCAGTGTTTTATGTTGTATCTGTCACCGTGGACTAAATCGTGTATGGTGGGGGCAATTGTGCATTCGACCGATACATTGTCTTCTTGTATACTGTAACATAAAAGTGTTTGTACACTTTTAAACATGGCATTGATTGAAAAGACTTCGAAATCATTCAATTCGATGTTTCCGTCTTGAATGACCGCAAATTTAGTGAAGATTTCTTCCATAAAACCGATGCTTTTTTTTATGTCCCGAATAATCTTAGGATTGACCGTTTGGTCAGATTCCAAGATGCTCGTGCCCATGGATATGGTAGAAAGCGGTGTGCGAAGTTCGTGAATAAACATTTTGAGATACACAGTAAAATCGAGCGGTGGGTGGTTATTGTTGATATTCGCTTGAACCGAGAATTCATCCTTTGATTCGGTACGAAGGACAGGACTATCTATTGGTTCTTCAGCTTTTGTCGGATATATTAATTTGGCCAATACTTTTTCCAATTTATTTTTGGTATAGTTCATTATAGGATATTGTCCGATTTTTAAAAACACCAAAAGGTTGAAAATTGAAAATTTGAAATGCGAGATTAAAAATATATATACATAATACCATATATAATAGCAATGAAAACCAATACTAATTATAATTTTAAAAATATAATTCCTTCGTGTGTGTTACCTTCTCATGAAAGTTCTTCGACACCTTCTTCTGGCGATGGGTGGTATCGCACGATTATAAACATATTCAAACCCAAAACCAAAACCAAAATACAGCCGCAAGGCTCTATCAGTCATCACGACATCAGCAACGACATTACCACCTACATTCGGTGTATTTTCCACGATTTTCGTGGACCTTTAAATAATATTTCACTGGGTACGGAAATATTAATGAGTAAGGTCGACAGGAATTCGGAAGAATATTCTACCGCCAAAACTATCAAAGAATCGTGTGCATTTATGAGCGAATCGCTGGACGAATTTTTGAATGTAAACCGGCTAGATAACATAAAAATCCACGATTTGCAGTTAAATTATCAGCCTTTCAATATTATCGGGCTCATCAAAAAAATTCAGTATATCCTGTTGTTCAATATCATGGAGAAAAAAATCGAATTGAAATACAACATAACTCCTCTGCAAGAATGGGTGTTGGGTGATTACAAACACATTCAACATGTGTTGATGAATTTGCTGTCTAATGCCATTAAATTTTCGGCCCCACGAACTATGATAGAAATAAAATTGGAGGGGCGAGTCGTCGAGAAGTGCAAACAGCACGTGTTGATTTCCATCATTGATCAAAACCCATTCATCCCGGAAGTGGTGAAATCCCAGCTATTCGAAAAATACAATACATCCAATAACCAAGATGGGACGGGATTGGGACTCTACATTTGTAAAAGGATCATTGAAACTCACGGAGGAGCCATTTACCATTTCAACAACAGCAAGAAAAACACGCATGGGAATATTTTCCAAGTGGAGCTGGTGCTGGATGTTTGTGCCACATCGTGCAACCAACTCGTTTCTTCCAAATATATGAAAATGCCCATTCGGGGGTCATTGAACAGCGGAATCGGTACAGGTGCCCCCAAAGAAACTACACAGGATATAATCAATCAACATGATGTAGTGATCGATAAATCGGGTAGCGGTAGAAAAAATAAAAGAATGTTGTTGCAAAATAGATTGGTATCTTCTGAAGTGCTGAATTCGAACAATGAAAATCAAGATACGAAAATCATGGTGGTTGACGACAGTGATTTGTCCAGAAAATTCATGGTGAAATTGATCCAACAGTTCTGCCCAGAATATACTATCTACGAAGCGGTGGATGGTATGAACGCACTCATTAAAATGATAAATTTTAATGAAACGGGAAAACATATTAGCATGATTCTCGTGGACAATGTCATGCCGATTTTGAACGGCGAATTGCTGAGTAAAATTTTGCGAGGGATGGGATATCAAGGACTCATTGTAGGTATTACGGGTAACGGCCTACAACAGGACATTGACCGTTATTTGGAGAACGGTGCCGATTATGTTTTTATCAAGCCTTTTACCAAAAGTAATTTGATGGCACTCATGGATTTTATTAAAAGGGAGGGGTACGAAAGTAAGGATGACAAAGTCGTCGTGGATAACAACGGGGTTCTCGAATGGTCATAATTCAAGAATACTTTTTCATCATCCTTCCATTGTGAAGCTAGGGCCGTATTTACTGACCATTAAGTTACGCACTTCTTCGCAATTCATCGCCCTGTCACATGCTTGTCTGAAATTCGTGATTTTATTCCACTCTTCATATTTGAACCTTTTCGGAAACTGTAATTCCTCTAAAAATTCCTTCATTCTTTTTCTTCTTGCCTCTAAATCGGATCCCGTGACACGCCTTCCATGTTCCTCAGCATTTTTAAAAAAATCAAAATCCTCGCTAAATAAAATATCGCTGATACGATGTTCCGGCATCGGTTGACCGGGCAACAGGCTCGTACAATCTTTTTCAATATCGGCGTTACACATCGGACAGCGGGTTTTCACACCTTGTTGTTTGCGCGATTTACACCACTGATGTAAACATTCCTTGTGAAAACGATGTCCGCATTTGGTTTTTTTGGTGATTCTCATGTTTACCATATCTTCGAGGCAAATACCACATTTGTCCGCTTCTGGTTCCGATTCGTCCGGTTCGACCTCGTGCGGCACTTCTGGTTCGGTTATTTCGTCTCCGCCTTTTGCTGTTTTATTCCTAGGTTTTCGTCGTTTCGAGTCACCTTTGCGGTTTCGTTTTGTTTTGCGAGTATTCTTGATTTTTGCCATTATATATTATTTACATAAAATAAATAAAATAGGGCAAGGGTGGATACAACAGCAGTATCCGACCCCTCCCTCCTAGCACGGTTAAGGACTAACGGGTTCATCCATTCGTGACGACGACGACGGAAGTCCCCAGTTGATCCGGCGCGGCGTCTTGAAAGAGAAGAGAGAGATGACCGACATTCTGTGGCGGGGTACTATTTCTTCGGGGGGCGGGGCCGGGGCGAGTCTGTCCTCAAAATCAGACGGGGGAATGGGGTGTTTCTCGGTTAGGGTTGTGTATGTCGAAAATTGTTCGTCCAAAAATATTCTACCCGATACTTGCCTGTGAGAGGGTGTCAAGGCCAATATCTTGTGGATTCCAATGCTCAGGGTATAAAACGCCCGGGTGGCTTCCAAAGCTGCCTCCATCGCACGGGCTACCCCTAAAAATAATTCTATAGAATTGATGAGTGCGGTCAACATCGCTAAAATAGCATTTGTCAAAAAGACCTCACGAACGGTTATGTAGGTGCTTAATCCTTCGGCGGTGAATATTCCCAGAGTAGCCAAAACGATGGTAGGTACCCGAAAGTAAAGGAGCGATGACTTGTAGCGAGAATATCGGGCGTGATGATAAGCGGCCATCTGTGAACTGTTATCGCGTATCCCGTTTAACAAATTTTCAATGTCCTCTGACCACTCGTGGCTATGGTCGACCATTCGACTACGAAGTATATAATAATAGTGACATCATTTTATACAGAGTGTGGAATTTTCGGGATTTAGTGTATGAAGGTATATTTGGAACTAGAAGCGAATGAGGTGCCGATCGTGGTGCACAACGCAGAACAGGTAGTTCATAGCGGTTATCTGCCACAGACGGTTATGGCTGTAACTGTTGAGGGTACTTATCACTATGAATTGTGTCATAGGGACTTGAAGTCCACTTGTTTGCTGATTCTATTTATCTGGGGTGGGATAGTGTTAATCGCCTTGGGTGTTATGACTCTCTTCGGTTCTATCTCGGTGAAGAATTAAAATGAGACATTAGATTATATGGACTGGCTCTGCTGTTGGGATACAAGCGAACCTGCCCAGAAGGTGAAGCGGAAGAAGACCTCAAATCCTTCCCCGGTGTACAAGCGGGTCTCAATGATTCGGGACTTGCCCAATTTCCAAGAGGCATTAGGAAAGCTGATTGGTTACGAGGAACATCGGACATACAATGAGCATCACCGGTTGATGCCCAGGATGTTATACAAGGACGGACGCTATTACGGGTCGGCGAGGGTGTCTACCAAATCTTAGATTGTTTTGTGGGGATAACCCTCTTCCTTCGGTGACGAAGTTCGTCTTTTGGTATGAATCTATCGAAAACCTCGGGCTACCCCGAGGTTTTCGATTTTTCACGGTGTTTTCCCATCAATGGAACGGGGCCTCCTGCAAGGCGGCGAGATCGCTGTCCAGCGCGGACACGGGAAGCATTCCTGAGCGGTTCGTGGGGTTATGTCTCCTCTGGGCTGTTCTTTCTTTTACTACCTTCTCCTTTCTCCTTACACATTCGCGCACGAGACGGGAGGCGGACCGAGATAAATAGGCAAAGATGTAAATAAAATATTCGGATATTTTATATGAAATGGTTGTATGATTTGACAGTATGTTTGATTTGGCCGAAGCCGAACGCTAGGCGTCAAGCTACGCGGGTGGTCGTCTCCGTACCCGAACCTCCCCTGCGTACCGTGGGAGCGGGGGATTTAGTTCTGGTGATGCCCCATCGGAAGAGCACTACGATGAGTTCATTGGAAACCGGTCGGAATAGATGTGAGAAAAGTCAAGAAGCTACCAACTCCCAACCTGCTCCGCGTACCCCGCGTACCCCGCGTACCCCGCGTACGGAGGATTTAGTTCTGGGGACGCCCTCCCAGCGGGACAGCACTAAGACAAGTTCATTGGGAACCGGTCAGCGTAAACGGAAAGAAGCTACCGCTCTCACCAACTCCAAACCTCCCCCGCGTACCATGGGAACGGGGGATTTGGTTCTGGGGATGCCCCCCCAGCGGAACCGCACTAAGACAGGTTCATTGGGAACCGATCGGCTTGCGCAGCATCAACGGAAATAAGCGACCGCTCTCACCAACTCCAAACCATCGCTTTCCACGGTGTCCACTAAATTCTCCGTAAAGTATATAGACAAATGACATCGTTGGAAACCGAATCAGAACAGTGTACAAAGTGTAGTAAACCCATTAATGGTGACCGCACCATCTGTCAGTGTTACCGGGCGGATATACCCAAGGAGGATTTAGATAAAATGCTCAATAATTCGTACGTTGAGTGTTTTACGATTTGTCCCGACTGTGCGAACACTCTATCGCCCAATTATATTCCGGTGTTGACGAAATACAATTGGCAGTATATGGTAGACAAGATGATTGATATTCATATCCGAGAGCGGGAGTTAGACAGTAACGCTGCCACGCCCCCCGCCGGGGGGGCCGGGGTGGGGTGCTTGCGCAGCGATGAACAGGAGGTACAGAGTAACGCTGCCACGGCCCCCGCCGGGGGGGCCGGGGGGGCCGGGGTGGGGGGCTTGCGCAGCGATGAACAGGAGGTACAGAGTAACGCTGCCACGGCCCCCGCCGGGGGGGGCCGGGGTGGGGGGCTTGCGCAGCGATGAACAGCTGTTAGTGTCATCGCTGCGCAAGGACTACGACGAAAACGATCGCTAAGACACGATAACACTTTTTTATATATCTATCTATATATAAAAAAGTGTTATGTACTCCGAACGCGGTGACGCCTACAGTCATATCATAGAGGATATCGGGAATATGCGACCATTGTCCGATGTTCAGATAGAGTATCTCGTTCAACGATCACGCACCGACCTGTTGGGGGTCATCATGATTATGAATCGCACCTTGCAGCTGCTGACCGAGTGTATCAATAGTTCCCAATACGACATCAATAGTTCCCAATACGACATGATTAAACGGAAGAGTAAAACATTCGGTCGCTTAGTCTCGAATAAAGTGCAGGATGTGAGAGTTCGGAACTTTGAGCGTTTGATATCGGACTATGTCCCAGAGGTCAAAGCGGACTATGTCCCGGAGGTCAAGACCCCGGAACCCGTAAAAAAGGTAGGGTCCAACGACAGTATCCTAGCCCTCCTCAAGTGTAAGCAAGGTTAGGAGTAGGACGCTTTACACCCTTGAACAAAATTTCGCCAAATATACATGGGAGTTATCATCATAGAACCGAAATTCAAAAATTAGAACAACGCATAAATCTTCAAGGGTATAGATTCCGTCATTTTTTGTTTTTGCGGGTGCGGTTGAATCGGTTGGCCCGACGACGCGTGCTGCGCATCTTGGTGCGCATGAATTTTTCTATCTGGGGCATCTCAAACAGAACCCGGTCCAAAATGTCCTGATAAAAGCGGCGGAATTCGGATTTGCGGGCGCGGATCTCGTTCTCCGAGAACCACCGAATCTCCGCCTTTTCAAACAATTTCGTGTTGTTCAAGAAGCGCTTGTTCATGCGTTTCCACAGGAATCGGTGATTGCGATTGTAGTGTTTGGGCAGGGTCTCGTCGTAAGGCATATAAAACATGTGAATGTGGTACTGGTCGTTGTAATTCAGATTGTAGGTGCCGCCGTGTTTCTGGATATGTTCGGCGATCTCTTTGCCATCGCCCAAGAACCCCGTGAGTTCCTCGCCACCCTCGCGCATGGCCGTTGCATGCACCGACTCCCCCGCTTCGACACCGCCGCCGAAATCGGACCACCCCGGGGTGTCGGCCAAGCTGTTTTCCTTGCCAAATAAAAAATATAATCTTTTCTTATGTATGGTTACCGGCAAAATACTGGATCCTACCATGGTACGACTATTTATATATTATGTGGATATTTTATGTGGAGTCAGGATGGGCCTCTCGGCAACGCCTCGTATTCGTCGATTTTCTGATAAAATTCGAGAACTTTGGGATGGGCTTTGATGCGATTCGCGTGGAAACTCGACAAATAGAGTCCTTCTAAACTGCGAATGCGGGAGAGCGCCACATAGGTTTGACCGTATTCGAAAATGGCCTGTCCGATGTCGACCTGCCCCATTTCTAAACTGGCGCCCTGAATCTTGTGGATCGTGAGCGCCCAAGCGAGGCACAGAGGATATTGCGCAATGGCGATGGTGGGGTACTCGTCGGATTGCCAGTGATGGAGCCCCATGAGGAGCGTGACACCGTTTGCGAAGCGAACACGCGGGGCATGAAATTCGCCCACGAGCTCGACCACCACTCCCTGGGAACCGTTACAAATCCCCATGTCCAGGTCGATGTTGACCGTACACATCACGGCGCTGCCGACTTTGAGTTTGAGATCGGGCACGGCGGGACTGTTGTTCATGAGCTGGGTCAGTTCGGCCTCAATTTCACTCAGGGTCAGCAATTCACACTTGCCTAGGATGTGGAATTCGATGGCCTTGCCACCCTCAATGTAGGTGGTGCAGTTGGTTTTTTTGACGAGGGGATAGAGGTGTTCAGGGGCTTCGATTTTGTCAAACATCATCTGGTTCACGAATTCGGCGCGACTGCGCACGGGGAAGAGTTTGGTCAAGGCACAATTGTTGTGTTCTTCGGGTCGGTACTCTTTTTTCACATATTTCTGGAGAATGTCGATGTTTTCGTCGGAAATCTTGCCTTTGCGGACCTGGGCTAAAATCTCAATGTAGACGGGGTCGTTTTGTCGGAAGATTTTTTTGAGTTGGATGTGGTGGGCGAGGGGAAACACCGAGAGCCATTTGGGGGATTCGAAACAGAATTCGCCGGATTCGGGGGAGCCGGGCTCGGCGATGGGGCCGAGTTGGAAGAAATCGCCGCTGAAGACGACCTGAATGCCGCCGAAAGCCTTGCCATTACCCCGAACATAGCGCCCACAGTATTCCAAAATGTCGAAGATTTTGCGGGACATCATCGACACCTCGTCGATGATCAGAATGTCGACGGATCGCCAGTTTTTCACGGCGCGGCGGGTTTTCACGACGGAGGCGATGATGTGGTCGGCGGGACCCTTGGCCAGGCGGATGCCGCTCCACGAATGGATGGTCATGGCGCCGCATTGGAGGAGGAGGGCGGCGCAGCCCGTGAGGGCACACACCTGAATCTTTTTGCCCTGGGCATTGGCGTCCTTCACAAATTCGTGGATGAGATGGGTTTTGCCCGTGCCGCCGGGGCCGGTCAAGAACATGTTGCTGCCCCGGCGGAAGAGTTCGAGGGCCTGTTGTTGCTCCGGCGAGAATCGAGGTGCAGACTCTGTAGACGGAGTCGGAGGGGGTGGGGGATAATCCGGCTGCTCCGCTGGCGGGTCCTCTTCATGGTCGAGTTTTTTCAGAGCGAACCGCTCAAATATATTTTCGGAGAGTTGGATGGTTTTCTTCATGCTTAGGATACTTTAAAAAAATATTTTTATTTTGTTTTCAATTTTCTTGTTATTTTTGTTGTAAACACCTTGTTGTAAACATCTACCAATCTTTAAACAGATTCTTTACGAAAGAAAGTAGATCCTCTTCTTGACCCTTTTCTTCGTAATATTTTCCCTTAATCCCGCATTTATTTTCACTGATGCGAGAAAAGGAAGCATAATCATAGGTTATTTTTCCAGAGACCAAATTCTTTTTGCCAAACAGTTTGCATTTGCCTAGTTCTTGATTTACATTTGCTCGAGAGGAATACATGTCACTGTATTTCACAAAATGAATACAATTCACACATGGCGGCGGTTTTATATTTTCGATCAGGGGTGAATGTTTTGCGCATAATCCAAACAGGAATAATTTATACATTGTATATACAATATACAATGTACAATATTGTTCCTATATTCCTTTTGATACAACTTTATTCGTGTTCCAATCGCAAACAGAAGGAAAAATCAAGGCCATTCAAGTTGACCAACGCCCCGTTCTCGTTGATGAGTTGGACCACCAGGCGCTGAATGTCCGTTTTGCCCGTGTAGGAACGCACATCGGTCTCCAATAGTCCGCCTTGTAAACTGGCCACCAAATTGCTGCGGAAAGGATACACCTGATAATCCACGGAAACGCGACCCAAGATGTTCTTCTGGATGATGGAATTGGCAATGGGCGCCACAAACGAATTCTGTTTGCCGTTGCTGTGTTCGTCCACCACCAAATACAAGTATTTGGGCGTGTTCAAGTCGATGAAACCTTCGGATTTCGCGGGGTTCCCCGAACTGATGGCGTAACTCACATTGCGGTAGCCCAACAGCCAACCCAATTTGCCTTTGAAGTTGTTCTTCTCGAAATTCTTCTGCGCGTCCAAATTGAACACGATGCTGTAGTTACCGGAGGCCGCCGAGAAATACGAGAACCCGGTGGCCGAGGTTCCGCCGCTCGGAATCGTGCTGTAACTGATAGCACTGAAGCCGTTGGCGGACAAATCAAAATTGATCTCCGTGGAGAGCGTCGTGGGCGTGTACTGGCCGTCGGCAATGGTCACGGTGGTGTAGGTGGCACCGTTTTTGACCGTGAAATAATTGTTGCCCAGCTCCTTCGAAATGTTGTAAAAGCTCATGGGAAGTTCCACATGGGTGACCGCGATGCTTTTGACATCGTTGTATTTGTCGGGCAAAGTGATGGTATAACTGGCGGCATTGTTGTAATTGAAATTGATGGGCGTGTTGGAGTTGTTCAAATAATTGTATTCATCTCTAAATCTTGTGTCAATATTTAAATGTTTTATTTTGGTGGGTTTCGACACATCGGTTGTCACCATATGACTTCCGTATTGGGTCGTTTTGGGAAATAAAAAATCGTTATTATTCATATGTACTTAATATATAATTAATTACATATTTATTCTCTGTTTTTACGCTATTATGCGAACGATTTGCACCCGGGATTTTTCGCAGTAGACACGGGTTTGCATCCACAGCAGAGCGCCGTGGTGCACAATTTGCATTTGGCACCATTAGTGCCGGCATCCAGACATAATGTCTTGAATTTGTCGCTGTAAAGCATGCGGTCCTTGATGTATTTGACTCTGGGGCGAGGGGCGGCCTGTGTGCTGATAATGCGCTTACGATTCGAACGAGTGTTGGTATTGTAACATAAGGTGAAGGAGGGGCAATTCGTGACCGTACGATCCATATTGAAAACCATTTGGTGGTTGGGTTGGTTCAGTTTATTGTAGACGATTTTGGAATTGGTGACCGTGTTCTCTAAATTGTAGTTCGTAAAGGCCGTGTATTCCGAATCATCTAAAACATAGGGTTCATCAACGAGATTTTTTAATATGACCCCGGTCTTTTTAAATTGGGTGTAATCACTGGATGACATTATATATATTGTGGAGGAAAAACGGAGACACCGCCCTTCGATATGAGGAAACGAATGCCCTTGTTCTCTATTCTTCAAAGGTTTAACCGGACAGCGAAACTGGCTGGACCGGACTGTACGAATAGCTGTATTTGAAAACGAAATCGGTCATGTCCTTGAACTTGATTTTGGAGTACAGGAATTGTTTGGTGCCGTAATACACCAGTCCAGCAAAGCCGAACCCCACTAAAGTCCCCACAAACAGTTGAAAAATCGTGTGGCGCATGGTGACCCAGCGTTGGTACAAAGTGGAAGCGAAGATGAAAGTGGCCAGAAGGGAGGCGGGACTGGCCGCCGCGCTGCGCAAGGCGTTGCTGCGCAAAGCAAACCATAGGAATCCCAGGGCGTACCCTCCGGTCTGGGCGTGTCCCGAGGGCATGCCGTACACATGAGCAGAGTTGATGGGCGGGGCGCCGATTTTTCCCTTGAAGAGGCTGACCATCAAATGGTTTTGTTGTTCTTCGGCTAAATTGATTCTTTCGGGGCGGGGTTCGCGAAAACAAATCTTCAAAAATTCGTTGAGTTTGAGGTTGAGGTAGTTGAACATCATGAAAGAAATCAAATAGGGGACCTTGTGAATCAGTTGCGAAGCCGTGATTACCGTAATAATAATAGGACCATTGTAAGCGATATTCTCGATAGGATGCATGTTATAATCTCTGGAGAATTTTTGTATTATACAATTGGGCGAGATTTCATATAATTTTCTTTATTACCAGTTTCTTCATCCAATGTATGTAAAATATTTTTAGTTATGTTTTCAACATCTGTTTTATGAGCTTTTGAATCTTTATAATGCTTTAGTATAACGCTACAAATTCCTACACAAACACCACAGACAGTACCTACACTGATACCAATAAGACAATATTCAATTGTTTCAATCATACATTTGTATGTAGATGAAAAGCTTTAAACCTTTTAAAAATTAAAATAGGACATTTTAATTTTGCATAATACAATTGGCACTCCGTAATTTTTTGGGGCGAAGGTGGACCTGGGTCCTAGGTTTTCTTCTGCTGGTACAGCTGCTCACAGATGAGCGAAAAGGTCCAATTGGCACCATTCAGATTCACGACTTCACCGCGATCGTTCACGAGCGACACTGTCATGCGATGAATGTTGACCGGACCGAAATACACGCGTTCTTGGTTTTGTAAAGTACCACTGTAATCCACATACACTGTGTTGTTTTGTTGTCCGGCCAATTTCAGAGGAACAATGGCAAATACATCTTGTGCGAAGGGTCCGTTCGAATAATATTTTGCATTTTGTTTTAGGATCTTGTCGGGGGTGGCAACCGTCGCCGCCGCTTTGGCACTCTGCATGGAATTGACAATCTCTTGTGCGGCATACATCTGTTTCTGCGTCAAATTTCGCGGCACATTCGTCACATTCTGGTCGGTTATCGTGCTTTTTGTATCAATATTAGAAACCGTCAAGTTTTGGGTGGTAGGATCGCACTTCAACAGGGTGCGATTGGCATACGACGGCAAAGGAATGTCGGTTTCGGTCTGGCTCGTGGTGACTAAACCGTCGTTCAAATGATTTTGGTTGAAATCGTCCAGGGTGATCAAGAAATAATTGTATATGTTGACACTCACCGCAGTATCACCCTGCAATGTAATGATATGGGGTTGCAGCGACGGATCCACGATATTTTGTTGTTGATTTGCCGTGACCGTAAAAATGTTGTTGGCAATGTTGTTGGCGATGATTTGTAACAGGCTGTTGCCAGTTACTGCACCACTCGTGATACTGCTGGCAGCATTGTCTGTGTTGGACAGGGGATATTCGGTGTACTTACGGAAGCCCAGTACCCAGCCCAGGGTAGAATCCCAACTCGTACTTTTGATATTTTGCGAGACGCTGTTACATTTCGAAAAACCGTAAGGATCGAAAAAGTCCAACAGGTAGTCCCGGCTGTCATATATCATGTTGATATTGAATAATAGTTCGCAAATGTTTCCCACACCTGGAATGGGGATCAAGTTAAATCCCGATCCGTAAGTAATACATTTTTGGTTGTAAGTCAAGAGGGGTGTGGCCACTTGTTGAGCGGTGGGAATGTAGGGCGAGGCATTCAACTGATAATTAATATAAGAGGTCAATTCGTCTGAAGAATAGTTTCCGTTGGGGACGGTGATGATGATGGTGTTGTATCCGTATCCATTGTATACGGAGGTGGTGTCCGAAACATTGTCGGTGGTGAGACCACTGGTCGGATGGGTGGCGGTCCATCCCGGTATGCGTTGGACATTGGCATTGGGGCTTCCGCTAGTATTGTCACCCGAAGTGATGACGGTGGGTACCACCGTCTGGGGCTGTATGATGATCTTGTTGTTGACCGGTAAATAATTACCGGTTGAAGCTTCGGTGTAAGCAGTATCTCGGATCGTCAGTTGATTGGGACGAACTGTGTCCACCGATATATTGGTGATAGTCGAGACCGAGTTTTTAATCACTAATTGACCTGGAGATAGTATTCCGTTGACATAATAATTGCCCGAGGCATCCAAATAGAGGGGGTAATTCCAGTAGGGTATTTTCAAATATTTCCACCAGGTATTGGTAAGGTCTTGCCAGGAGGCAGCCGTGGGAACGGTATTAAAAGATGTATCCGCGGGATCATTCAAAATTATGTTGTACGAATTCTGGGTTAGATATTTTTTGATGACAATTTTCAGCGTGGCATACACTGTATTATCTTTGGTGGTCAAACTGATGTTGGAATTATTCAACACATAGTCGCCGTCTGCATCTTGATAACTGCTGAACTCGGCATTTACCAAAGCCGCCAGTGCGACCGTATTGGGCGCCGAAAAGGCAGCCGCCTGACTGGGACTAATATCAATGAGTTCTCGGCCCGAAAATTTGTTGGCCGAGGTTGGTTTGGGAATCAAAGTGATAAAATTGCCGGCTGTAAATTTGTAGCCGATACCATTCACAGGAAAAGTACCGAAAAGGGTGAGGGTATTGTCGGGTGGACTCACACTCAGATTGATGTTGTAGGTGTTGCTGATGGATTGACCTGAAGGGAAGGGTTGGTTCGTGGGTACAGTCAACTGTTTGGTGTTGCTGGCATTGCTGGCCGTGGCGATGGAATTTCCGCTGAACCCACAGTTGCCCAACATGACCCATTTTTGGGCCGTACTGCTCCACCGAATGTGGTTGATGCCTTCGACAAAGGTGTTATAGGCGTTGGTGGGTGAATCTGTTTCTTTGGTCCAGGTTTTTCCGTCCGGAGAAGTCGCGAATATATTCGTACCACTTCCACCGGCTACCCATAGATTGCTGTTGAATGATACTGTCGTGGGATTACCGTATTTGAATAAATCGTCGGTGTACACCGGAACCCAATTCAAACTGCCGTCAATTCTAACGCCGCCACTGTAGATCGGTAATGCGTAAGCAATACATGTCTTGGTGGTTGGACTGGATCCGACGGCGACCCAAATATTACCGTCACAGGTCGCGTGGTATCCTACTCCCCCGGGCCCAAAGGGGTTGGAAGGAGCCGCGGTCCATGTTTTACCGTTGATGGAAGTCACAATCGTATTTCCGGCGGAGAGTCCGTCGGTGCCGACGGCGACCCACGAATTGAACGAACTATCCCAGTGGACATAGTTTCCGATACCGGTACCATTCACATCGAAGGGGGTGTTGGTCAAGACCGACCAAGAATTGACGAAATTTTTGGAAGGGTCCGTGCAAGCGATGGTGTTCCCCTTTTTAGTACCTACACCAACCGCGACCCACACATTGCCGGTAGAATTGTAATTTATGGATTTGGCCTCGGTACTGATAATATTACCTAAGCCGGTCCAGCTGATTCCGTTTCTCGAATAGGCCAAGGTATTACCCGATACATCGCTTTTACCGGCGGCGACCCACATATTGCCGCTAGAATCGTATTTCACCTTATTTCCTCTCACTGTGAAGATGGTGTTGGTGCTCATGGAATTGATGACGGTATTTCCTTTATTCCAAGTACTGCCGTTATTCGTGGAGTACACGATAGCATTTCCGCCGCCCTGGCCCACCGCAACCCAAAAATTACCACTTAAATCTAGACCGTATCCGCCGTAGTATTGGCTATTTTCGTAGGTATTTTTGGATACATCGGTGTAAATAATGGGTCCGAGGGGGTTGCCGCTGGCGTCGTATCCGGTCACCGCCTGGATGTAGGTCAGTCCCAGACTCTTGATCAGGTTGCCGGTCCCCAGGTCCAAATAATGATCATAATTCCCAAAGGTTTTGGTGATATCGGTGGCGACATTGAGACGCGAGCTAGAATTCTTATAAAAGAGCGTGTTAGAAGATTTTTCGTCCAAATAACTCGGATTTGCACCAAGTCTAAAAATACCGGTGGGATTGGAATTATTGATACTATTTGTATTCAGTGTACTGATGGAAGCATTGATGTTGTTCATGTAATCACCGAAATTGTAAGGAATGATGTTACCGGTCGAATCGATGTTAGGATGGAGATATGCAGTATAGTCGTTTTGCGATATATCATAATAGGGTTTGACACACTTGTACTGAATGGTGGGTGTGGAACTGAACAACACTTTTGTTTCGTAAATGGCCGATTCGGAAATCATGAGACTCAGTGGGTATGGATTGATTTGTGGGTTGAATAAAAAGGCGGAATTGTTGCCCAACCATATTCTATAATCCGTGGGAAATTTGACGGTAATTTTTTGGTTTATCACATTGGGCACGGGTTTTTTCGAATATGCGCTGTTAATGATGGGCATGGTTAAACGATTTAGTTTCAATCGCAATTCGTAGTGTGAAAAACTGGAACCGAGCCAGTTGTTGACCGGGTTCGAAAACTCGCTAGTGATGTTGGGATTATTATAGGGATTGGGTACGGTGATAATTTGATTCAGGTATTGATTATTGATGCTGTAGTTGGCTTTGGTATTTACATATATATTGGGTATCGTACTGAATATCGTGGCATCATTGTTGGAATTATCGTAAATTGCTTGAGGATTGTAACCGGGATTAGCAGTAGACCCTACAGTCGTAATGAGGGTGTTGGAAATATCGTAAATCGCTTTGGAATTGTAGGCAGGGTTGGGGAACACCGTGACATTGAATATGTCGGTGGGAACATTGGTGGTTGTCGCGGCGGGATTGTAGGCAGGATTGGATATGGTGAGTACCGAGGTGAGGCTGGTCGGAACACTGATGGCACCGGCCGTGGCGGTGATCGCATTGGGATTGTAGGCTGGATTGGCGATGGACTGGACCAAAAAAATGTTGCCACTGATGGTGCCGCGACTCGAGTCCGTATTGACGACGGGATTGTATCCGGGATTGGTAAAAGTATTCACATTGCCAATGTTGCTGGGGGCCGAGATGGTACCACTGGTCGCGGTGATGACACTGGGATTGTACGCAGGATTGGCGAAATTATTCACATTGGCAATGTTGTTGGGAGCCGAGATGGTGCCACTGGTCGCGGTGATGACACTGGGATTGTACGCAGGATTGGTAAAACTCGCGTTGCCACTGATGGTGGCGGGAGCAGGTAGGGTGGTGGGGGTGGCGTGATTGACATAATTGGGGTCGTTCGGCCCCAAAGTGAAAAAGGCGTAATAGGGATTGACCATGGATCCATCGGGTACCGGGGTGGACGGGTCGAGGTTGGGATAATTGGTGGTGTATTGCGAGGGATTAGGTATGTAGGCTCCCTGTAAAAATTGAGGATTGAAAGGATTGGGCATGGTGTTGTTCGGACCAATGTATGGGTAAGGCTGGGTATAATTTGGAACTTGAGCCGCTGAACTCGTACCGTAGGAAGCATAAAATGAATCATACAGGGCCGGATTATAAAACGGATTACGAAAGGTCGTAGTGGTCGGATGGGTAGGATCCAGCGTGACAGTGGGCAATATAAAGAGAATCAAATAAGGATAACCGGCGCCGGGAGCAAGTCTTGCATAATTGCTGGGACTGAACGGGTTCAGTATGATTCTGGGTACATACAGGTACGGATAAATGGGTAGAGGTGAAGTTTTGTCGAGGTAATTGTTGGTAATGGACAGGGTCTGACACAGGGTATTGAAGATTGTGCAAGTTGTAATGTCAATGTAGAATTTGTAATAAATAGTTTGGGTAGTTACCAGAACATAATAAGGATTGATCATGGCCGCTGTACTTTGATGATAATAGGGATTCGGTATGAACGATGTGAGACTGCCCGTGGGATCGAAAGGATTGGGCATGGGATCGAGGTTGAACGGGTACGAGGGGGCGGGAATCGTGTCAGCCGGATTCAAAAATTTGGGGTTGTAGAACGGGTTGTCCAACAGGTAATTGGGGTTGGTTGGGTCAGGGGCGACCTTGGGTGTGATGAACAGGGGCCAGTAGGGATAACTGGAGACAATGTTATTGGAGGCGTAATATGGATTCAGTATGGTTTGAGGCACATATTCATAAGGATAAACCGGGTTCACCGTGTAATTGGTAATATAAGCTGGAATGATGCCGTAGGTCTGGAGGAAGGCGGGATTTTGACAGGCGGTCGTGAAATAGACATAACTGTAGGCGTCGAGATAAAATTTATAGTATATGGTGGGTGCCGTCAAGAGAGAATAATACGGGTTGATCATGTATCCCGCGGGGATCGTGAGCCCGTTGTACGATGCCGAAGTGTTGGCGTGGGTCAGGGGATTGGGTATGATTCCGCCGTTGGGATCGAAAGGATTGATCATGGGGTCGGTATTGAACGGGGATGGAAGGGACGAAAGCGCCGAACCACCGGTCAATTGAGGGTTGTAGAAGGGATTGGACAGGGTGGTGGTGGGGTGGGTGGGGTCGGGGGCAATGAGTGGGGTAGTAAACAGGGGCCAGTAGGGGTAACTTGACCCCATGGTACTGCCGGCGGCAGTGGCGGTGCTGAAAGGATTCTTTATGATTTGCTGGGCGTATGTGTAAGGATACACCGGATTATAAATGTAATTCGCGAGGTTGGCGGGATTGACGCCGTAGGCGGCGAGGAATTGGGGATTTTGACATTCAGTGGCAAAATATGTGTAAGTGTATGCGTCGATATAAAATTTGTAATTGATTAATGGCGCAGTTACCAGAGGATAATAAGGATTGATCATCGTCGTCGTGCTCTGATTATAATAGGGATTGGGGATAAACCCGCCGTTCGGATCAAACGGGTTGGGAATGTATTGCTGATTGAACGGGTATGAGGGGGCGGGAATCGTGGCACTCGGATTCAACAGTTTGGGATTATAGAAGGGGTTATTGAAACTTATGTCCAGATTCGTCGGGTCAGGAGTGACCAATGGGGTGGTAAACAGGGGCCAATAGGGATAACTGGACACCATGGCAAGATTGGCGGGATTGAACGGATTCAAGATGGTTTGTGGTACATATTCGTAGGGGTAGATTGGCGTCGGTGTATAATTTAAAATACACGCTGGGTTGATCTTGTAAGTCTGGAGGAAGGTGGGGTTTTGGCAGGCGGTGCTGAAATAGCCGTAAGTATATGGATCGAGGTAGTACTTGTAAGTGATGGTGGTGCTCATTAACAGAGCATAATAGGGATTGATCATGTATCCGGCTGGAATGGTGACACCGTTCACGGTGACGCTCGTATTGGCAAAGGTGTACGGACTGGGAATCGGCGTGCCGTTCGGATCAAAGGGATTCGGTATGTAAGTGGTGTTGAATGGGTAAGTGGGCGCATTGGAGGCGGATGGATTCAATATCTTGGCGTTATAAAATGGGTTGGGCAAAAGAAAACTTGGGTGGTATATAGGATCGGGTTGGATCGTGGGCTGGGTGAACAGCGAATAATACGGAACGAAGGGACCTGAAATCGAAGATAGAACGGCCTGATTGGTGGTATTGAAAGGATTGAGGATGATGGGAGGCAAATATAGATAGGGATATAACGGAGAGAAATTGTAGGGCTGACTGAACAGGTTTTTCTGCACATAGGTATACGAATCGATGTAAAATTTGTATTTAATATTTTGAACCGCCGTGAGACTGTAATACGGATTCACCATGTAACCCGCGGGCACCTGGATCACCGTTCCGTCCGCCAGAGTGGCCGTAGTATCACTGTTGGACATGTAGAATGGACCGGGGATACCCACACCGTTTGGTTCGAACGGATTCGGAATGTAAGTGGTATTGAAGGGATAAGTTGGGGTATTAGAGGACGAAGGGTTCAACAGTTGGGCGTTGAAGAAAGGATTGGGCAAAATGAAGTTCGGTTGGGTCGGAACGGGTTGGATTGTGGCTTGGGTAAACAGAGGATAATAGGGATAACTGGATGTAATGGTGTTGCTACTAATGAAAGGATTCAATATCACTTTGGGATTGTACAAATATGGGTAGGTGGGTAAGATCATGTAGGGTTTTCCTAACAGAGATTTTTGACTGTAGGTGTAAGAATCGATATAAAATTTATAATTGATGGTGGGTGTCGATATTAGTGCATAATAGGGATTGATCATGGTCGGATTTCCCGAAAAATCGTAGGGATTGGGTATGAACCCACCGTTGGGGTCAAATGGATTGGGAATGTATTGCAGATTGAAGGGGTAGGATGGCGTAGGAATTGTGGCAGAGGGATTCGATATTTGGGGATTATAAAACGGGTTGGCCAGGAGTGCGGACGGATGGGTCGGATCCGGTTGTATGGTAGCCTGTTTGTACAGAGGCAGATAACAGTAACTGGGATTAATAGCCTGACCCGTGTAAAAGGGATTGATGATGTATTGGGGAACATATAAATATGGCGATGTGGGGGCGATGTTGTACGCATATTTCGACAATGGTAACCCATTAATTGTTTGCTGGGAATAGGTATATGAATCGATATAGTATTTATAATAGACCTGGAATGAAGATACCAATGCGTAATACGGATTGATCATGTATCCTATAGGTACAGGTACTTCGTTTCCACTTGCGTCATAAAGTGTTAAATTATTACCATAAATATTATTGAAATAGGGGTTCGGGATGAATCCAACATTGGGATCGAACGGATTGGGAATATAGTTTGTATTGAATGGATAAGGGGGGGGCGAATCTGGAGCACTCGGATTCGATATTTTGGGATTATAGAATGGGTTGGGCAAGACGAGGGACGGATGATTAGGGTCCGGTTGTATCGTCGGTATGTTGTACAGTGGCCAATACGCATAGTTGGTGGATGCCTGTAGTTTTACCAGATTGGCCGGGTAAAACGGATTGTATATGAATTTTGGCACATACATGTAGCGGTAGCCAGGTAAATAAACATAGGAACCGATGGTGTTCAACGAACCGCCCTGGTAATAATATAAAAAGGTGAACGAATCGATGTAATATTTATAACTAGTGGTTGGTGTGGTGGCTAACGCATAATACGGATTAATCATGTACCCATCAGGAACAGATATTACATTTCCACTCGCGTCATATTGTGTCGGATAATTTTGTGATGAGAAAAACTGGGGGTTGGGTATCACATACAAATTGGGATCGAATGGATTAGGTATATAGGAAGTATTGAAAGGAAAAGACGGCGAGGAGGCGGGTTGATTAATCAATTGGGGGTTATAGAATGGGTTAGGTAATATTGTGGCTGGATTAGCCGGTTCCGGCTGTATATATGGTTCTGTGTACAAGGGATAATATGCGTTGGCACTGGTGATATTGTTGTTACTAAGATCAAACGGATTCGGTATATACTTTGGAAGATAAAGATAGGGAAAGGTGGGAGAAGGCGAATAGGGAGGGATCGTGAGATTTTGCGATTGAAGTGTGACCACGTCTATGTAATATGCATAGGATATGGTTTTTGCGTGAAAGAGGGGATAAAATGGATTGTCAATGTATTTACTACCGGAGATATCGTAAGGGTTGGGTATAGTACCACCATTAGGATCAAACGGATTAGTGATGTAAGTGGTATTGAATGGGTACGGCGGTGCGATATTGTTGGCGGACGGGTCCAAGATCTGGGGGTTGTAGAATGGATTATTGAAACTCAAGTCCAGATTCGTCGGATCCGGTTGCAACATGGGTTGGATGTATAGCGGGTACATGGGGTAGTCTTTAGTGATGGTAAAATTGCTCTCTTGATAAAATGGATTCAATATTTTTTCAGTCAAATACAGGTATGGATAAGCGGGGGACTGCATGTAGGGCGGTGTGGTTAATTTTTGTTGCGAAAAAACATACGGATCCATGTAGTAGAGATACAAGGGCTCAAACACGCGATTTAATTTACTGTAAGTTTTGTCCAAAAAGGGGTTGCTACTGAGTTGAATATTTAAATCTTCTACCAATTCATTGCGGGTGTAATAGGTGTTTATTGGCAAAGACAGGGTGACTCTTATACCTCCGTAAACTGTGGCATTTGATGGATCGATGAACCCATCTCTATCCGTGATGCCAATATCAAAATAATTGTTGCTCGCATCCAAATAAAAGGAATTTACCGTGTCGTCGATAGTGGGATATTGGTATACCGGCAACACATTGTTGGTAAGTGAATATGCTCCGGCTAGACCGGCTATGCTGTATCCAGATAACTGATTATAAATGCTGTACACTACATTGGGAGAATAGTACGGGAAATTGAATCCTAAAAATCCGGGGATAGAATTGGGAGTGTTGACTATACCGGTTGTGTTTGTGATTGGCGGGCTGGGGGTTTGAGGCGAATCCCAATACGGGAAATAAATTTCGTAGTCTCCCTCGTTGAATATTTTTTTGATGTCGAATGTTAATTTTGACAGAGAATTTGTGTTGTCGTAACTGGCACCGGTTGTCCCAAAACAAATGTCTGAAAAATTTGAATCGCTTAAATCTGAATAGCTTTGTAGGGCGGTGAGAGAGGCATTGACCGCGGACACCAGGGTTTGCGCGGTGTAATTGCCGGATTCAATGGATACTTGAATATCGTTGCCATTGTTGAGAATTCCTTGGGTGTTGCCTTTTAAATAAAAGAAATTGCTACCGTAGTTGTTGTTGATGGTGTACCAGGTGTAGGGAATTTGAAACGAATATAATTTTAGTGAGACCACATCTTTGAGGGGATTGGACAGATTGAAGGTGAAACTGGTGGAAGGAGCGGATTTGTTTTCGCGATACTGACTGTCAATCACAACAATGCGTTTGGTGGTTTGTTTTAACAGGGGGTTCAGGTTGTCCTTGGAATAATCGATGGGGATGTTGTATGAAAAGGTACGGTCACTTGGATTGATTTGATTGTCGGCGATATTGTTTGTGGTTGTTTGGGCCTGGCTTTTGCTTTTGTCTTGGTCTTGGCCTTGACCATTTTGTGTTCGCTTCGCAAAGGATGCACTCGCAAAGGATGCACTCGGTATCGCATTCATATTTGCCATGCCTTCGCTGACTTCTTCATTATTGTCATCCTGATTATTGTCATCCTGATTATTGTCATCATCGGAATCAAAAAAACGATCGTATATTTTTTTGAAGAAATTCGACAGTTTGGCTCCGGATTCATTCTGCATGTTATCGTATTTCCAGATCATATTCAATATTTTGGCTTCTAATTCTCGGTCCGTTGGATTATTCAAATCTAATATATTATATAATTCTGCATCTGTGTATGTGTCCACATTATAGATTTCTTTTTGTGTTCCCGCCATATACAAATATATATTGTATTATATTATATTGTTTGGAGTAAAATGGTTTTTTGGAACTAATCCATTTTCCGAGATTGGGTCAGAAGACCATAGGTCTTCAACAACTAAATCCGAAGGATTTTGGTCAGAAGACCATAGGTCTTCAACAACTAAATCCGAAGGATTTTGGTCCATTCGATTCCTTTGCACTGCTCACGGCTGGTTTGATCAATGTTTTCAAAAATTGAATTTATCTTTCTTGGATAAAATAATGGTGACAAAATGGAAAAACAAATCTCTAATTATTCGAAGGACTCTTTGCGAAGCGAGGCGGCTTTGCCCGCCACTTTTGGCGGGGGAAAGGGTAAGAAGCAGTTTCTTCTTACATCTCGGTTCAGTAATATGACCTGGTCAGAAAATTGCGATTTCAAACGCCGGTTTTCTAAAATTTCGTGTGTTTATTGTGCACCGGTCATGATTTCTTCACAGATTCCGGTCGATGCAATCGTGTTTATTTTGGAAATGAACAATGACACGAATACTATCATGGGTATTGGTATGGTACGTAATCATCCCTCAAATAAACGCTTGCCGGTGTACGAAAATGAGAACTACAATCGCTATCAATATGTGGGTAAACATCGCATTGATCGTACAGAAATGAACGAGGAGGAGGAGACTATTATGCGGGTTTTTGATATTTTGTGTTTTCGGGGAAACCGACACCAAAAACGGGGTCACGGGTTGAAGGCATTTCCCCAGGAAATGTTGTTTCGGTGTTTACCGATTATGGATTTGGTGGATTTTATTGGCGGTATGTTCAAACGACGGCTCTTACACCATGGTACTACACCTTTGCCGATTTAAACCCTGGGTACCCTGTAGAGGCTTTGCAATGCTTAGCAGAGCATTGCCGTTCTTAGGCGTTTCTGCTGGAACATAAGGCAAAGGTAACACTAATCACTAACTCGCTCTCCTCGTTTTTTTTGGTAGCCGCTTTAGGGGGGTATAATTACTGGTAGTTCAATACATTTCACGATTTTTTCTAGGATTAATATATACCGATGTCATCAGATAACAGTTCGGTAGATGACGATGAATACTACAATGCGAAAAATTTCGGAAAAGAGCCAAAGGCCAAGAAAGAGCCAAAGGCCAAGAAAGGGCCAAAGGCCGGAAAAGAGGTCGTATTCGAGACCCCGGTAGACGAGACCCCGGTAGTCGAGACCCCGGTAGTCGAGACCCCGGTAGTCGAGACCCCGGTAGACGAGGTCCCGGTAGTCGAGACCCCGGTAGTCGAGACCCCGGTAGTCGAGACCCCGGTAGACGAGACCCCGGTAGACGAGACCCCGGTAGTCGAGACCCCGGTAGTCGAGACCCCGGTAGTCGAGACCCCGGTAGTCGAGACCCCGGTAGTCGAGACCCCGGTAGACGAGACCCCGGTAGACGAGACCCCGGTAGACGATCATGAATTCTACATTGCGAAAAATTTCGGAAAAGATCCAAGGGCCGGAAAAAAGCCAAGGGCCGGAAGATGGTCGTAAATCTTCTTCGATTTCAGATAACTCCCACCAACTTGAACGCGTTGCGGTCCAAGCCCTACTAGCACCGCCTTTCCGCAGGATGTCGAGGGTGTAATGCGGAAAATTAGTGTCATGGTGGAAGAAAATTGAAATTCAAATAATCAAATAATTAATTGAGTACAAAAGAAGACAAATATGAGCACGAATGGAGAAAACATGGAGGAAGGCAATGCATTGAATGTGGGCAAATTGTGTATTCCAAGAATAGAAAACACAATTCAAAAGGAATTTATCTTCAAAAAATTGTGTGCTCTGAATATTGGTTATATTCAGAAGCTCACGGAAATTCCTTTGAAAAGCAATCCGAATTTTAAACGAATTTTAATTAAAATAAAATGGAACACATCGCAAAAAACTCTGGACTTGAAAAACAAACTCATGTCTGGCCAGACCATCAAATTCGTTTATCAAATGCCTTGGTTTTGGAAGATATGTGTAGTATCGTAGTTTTTACGATTACTAGATACCATTTTAGTTGGAATTCCAAAGGGATTCAACAACTTTCTCCCGCGGAACCGCGGGGATCCGCGGGGATCCTTTGCGTGCACCAGCTGGCGCAGCGCGCGGAAAGGGCCAGTGTCAGGATTCCTTTGGTCATATCTTCTTTATTGCTTAGGGTTAGCAAGCGAAGCTTGCTTAGGGGTGGGGGCGCTGTCTCAAGTAACATTATATGCCGCAAAATTATTTTTCGGTTTTTTTCATATTAAACAAAGAAGAATTTGCTGTATTGAGACAGTATAGTTAGTGATTTTTCTTTATGTTGATTTTAGATTATTATTTTTGTGGGGGTGGCGTTTTTTTGTGGTGTTATTTTATATGCCCGCTTATACCATTACTCAGTATACCCGTGTTCAGGCCAAGCGTATTGGTGTGACTGTGAAACATTCTACAAATCCCGAGAAGAAAATCGATGTATTTAAGGATGGTAAAAAGATTGCGGCGGTGGGGGCCACGGGTTACAATGATTACCCTACCTACATGAAAAAGAACGGCAAAGAGTATGCGGATCGCCGCCGCAAAATGTACAAGATGCGTCATGAGAAGGATCGTCACGAACGCTGGACGAACGGTTGGTTAGCGGATCAATTGTTGTGGTGAGCGTTTTTTTGTGAGGATAGTATATAGAGTGCGTGCGATAAAATGGTGGAGAAAAAATCCCAAAAGGTAGCGAATTGTTGCAATCACAGTAAGACGGCCAAAAAGTGCCAAAGAAAAAGTGACGGCAAGGTGTTTGATTTACCGCGCCGATTTCCTCGTAAGAAATGCATGACGCGCCGGCGCCGCAACGCCGCGCGCGGGTTTACCATGCGTTCCTCTTGTTCTCCCTACAAGGGATGTAAGTGATGTTCATGATTATATGTTCGGTCCGTTGTGTGGAACCTTGACCTTGATTTTGATTTTGAAGGAAGCAGTCGTTTGCGCAGCGACGCTTCGCACAGCATCGAATGGTACCAATGTATCTCTACATTGGTACCAAGCGGGTTTGCCTCTTTTTTTCCAAGAAGCTATTTTTTGTTTTTCGGTAGTCTGATAGTAAATTCGGTAGGATTCAATGGGGTTTTCGCGTTTACATTCGGGCGGCATGGCAAGTGCAAATGTGGTCAGTCCTACCGTGGGAAATTTGTCGGCAGATGGCGCATATTCTCTCAAATATTTGGCAACTACATACGATTTATGCATTTTTTCTTCGGGGTGATCATAGCGAAATTTCCATTCATCGTGCATAGCGTCAACCAGGTTCAGTGTCCACAGGTAATTCTCGAGTGATTGACGCATCCAAATTGTGACTGGATGATTTTTGTGTGCAATTTTATACAGTTGGACTCTTGTGTTTATTTCGTTCTCGGGATCGACGATTTGGATGGTTGTACAAAGCATCTGGACCGCTTCTAACAGAATTTTACTGACATGTTTATCGAACATGTATTCTGCGCACTCTTTGAAATCCCAAGAGAGTATGAATAAATTCATGGTTTGGTTTTATTTAACATTTTTGAGAATGTTAAATAAAATATCAATTTTATCGTAGTTTTTATTTTGTTTTTGGCCAAATGCGTTGAATAACATTAATAAAAATAATCTTTTTTATTATCAATAATGAAATGGATTGAACAACAGGAACGAATTTTACAGACCCATGAATGTTATTCCCGAGAACCGATGGAATCAATTCTTTGTTACTTTGTTTATGTGAATTTGGAGAACTCGATTGAAAAGGTGACTTCAGAGCGCATCGATTTGAGTGGCGGCGGGTCCAAAACGGTTATTTCTTCGGAGCAGGTTCTCCAATTGATACAATCGAACCGTATTTCTACACCCACCACCAAATATATATTCCAAGAATCCTTTTTGTACTATGTGGATTTAGAATCAGAGAACCTACAACAATTTATTCAGGGGGATAATTATGTGGATATTTCTAAACGATTTTTGCAGGTTCTCCCTTTGCTAGATGACATTGTGGTTCCTCCATCCATCTTTGTGTTTCATCATTTGAATAGTTTGTATTTTTTGTTCAAGGAGGTCGTCAATAAGCAGACGGCGGCGCCGAAATCCATTTTGAAAGGGTCGGGGTCGGGGACCCGAAAGAGGGGTGGGGGGCAGGCGATGAATCTGGAGAACATTGTGTTTAATAATATGTTTTCTTCATTTCATAGTGAAACTGGTGAAAAGGGTCAGAGTGGTGAACCTACTAAAACCAAACGAGTGACCATGAAATTGGTCCCCCTCTTGCAAAGCGAGGGGGGTGGGTCGGGTCGGGGTCGGGGTCGGGGTCGGGGTCGAGGTACGCGGAGAATCTTGGAAAATTAGTGGGGTTTCGGGACTTGAGGGAAGGGACTTGAGGGGAAGGGACTAAAATCAAGGCTCGACTATGTTCCATCCCGGCTCTTGGATTAAACTCAACACGATCTTATCCTTATACAGAATTTGATAATTGTGGTGAGTAAAAAGATTGTATATGTACTTGTTACGCGGTTGAGAGATTTGCCCCAGTTGCTTCAATTTGTCAAAATGTTCCTGTTTGAAATGAGGATAGACCGAGCAAAATACGAGTTCGATCCCCTCCGGTATTTCCGTATAGTTACTGTAGAATTGACCTGGGTCGGTGGTGTCTATGAAACTCAGGGTGGGATTCGGAATATTGGCATCGGAACGGATTCTCAACATCGTGTTAGGAATGAAATCGCTGATGTCATAAAAATGCTGTTCGGACAGGTCTTTGATGAACCGGAAGATCTTGTATGTTGGGTTTGGTGGGTTAGTGTTACGAGGGTTAGTGTTACGAGGGGGCTTTGCGCAAGGACCGTGACAGCTCTCCAGAAGGTCCCATTTTCCGAGGTTCCATTTTTGGAGGTCCCATTGTGTAAAAAAGTCCATGTTGATATTTGATATTTTATTTATGATATTATTGTTTATGTCATTTTACAAACGATATAAACATAAGGTTCTCTACTTTATAGATATGATTGCTTCGTCACCTCGCTCTGCATGCAAAGCAAAGGAGGAGGTAATTGAAATCAAGGACATGGTCGATTTCGAGAACCGCATTATATCTATTTTGGTGGACCCTGGACCGCAATTTCCCCACAATATTCAGGGATTGGCTGAATCGATTGTGTTTTGCCGCGATCGCAAAAAGGGGTGTGGTCAGCGCGATGAAGCATACCAAATGTTGTTCATTTGGTACAAGTATTTTCCGGACTGGGCTTTGCGCCTCTTTGGCCGGTTTGTCTATGACGGTGTCGGTTCCTGGGCAGATGTGAAATATTTTTGCGGATACCTTGCGGGAATTCGTTGCGAAGATGCTTATGTATCTACTTGTGTAGAGAACTTGACCAATGCGCTCATTGATCGCATGAATACCCAGATAGAATCCGATCGGGTGCAGTGGGATTTGGCGATTGCAGATTATTTGGAGAAGCGGGATATTATTTTTAGAGATGGAATCGATGTTTCGATGTTGGGTGGGTTACCTAAGAGGCCGAGAGCTTTGGAGACGATTTCGATGGCGGTTAAATGGGTGCCGCGCGAATCCTCCAAATACCGGTGGTTGTTTGATAAGATGGTTCTTCGTTGGGGGCGGAAATATCACGCGGATTATTTTATTCAGATGGACGAAGATAATAAGGAGAATGTGGTGAATGGGGCCTATTGGGAACACGAGCTCGCAGGGCGTGCAAAGCAAAGGGTTCTGAATAAACTGAGTATGATGTATCGTCAAATGGTAGCGAAGCTATCTCGAGAACTTGTGTACGATTTGGAGCAAGGCTATGCTCCACAAGCATAGCTTGTGGAGGAAGAGCTAGCTAGCTAGCTAGCCGAGACAGATGACGAAAACAACTCCGCCCTCGCCGCCGCCTGCGCAAGGACGGAGGCGTCTGCCTGCGGGGCCGCTCGGCGTATTACAGTGTATTACAGTGTATTACAGTGTATTACAGTGTATTACAGTTCAATCAATATTATTGATAATAATATTATATTTATTTTATCTGTTTTGATGAAAACACATAAAAATATCTGGATGTAATCTAAGAGTAGGTTGTCGTGGCTTTGCGAAGCTAGGTGATGTCTACAGATAAATCTTTTCGTTTGAATGGTGAAAATACCTTCTGTATTAGTCTTCACGAGGCATATGGTCATTCCAATGAACGCCAAAAAAGGATATGGCAACGATTTGATCATTTCGAGATGGAAGTGACCATGTGGTGGGCGGCAACACCCGAGGATGTTGTTGATAAATGCGCGGATTATTTGTCACCTGGCCAGCGGGCTTGCGCCCAGTCCCACATGAATGTTTGGCGACATATCGTAGACAACCGGTTGCCTTATGCTCTGGTTCTGGAGGATGATGCCTGTTTTGATAAGAGATGGCACTACCATTTGGACGGATTTTTGGTCAGCCATTGCTTTGCACGCCCTGCGTCGCACGCGAGCCCTTCTAGTCTCGCGCTACCCTGGGACATGCTGTTGTTGAACTGTTCTGATCCTGTCGAGCCAGCGGGGGTCTGGATGGCGGTACGAGAGCAGTATTTGACGGGGGCTTATCTGATTTCTTTGGAAGGGGCGCGGAAATTGGTGGACATGTTTGGTGCCGGGCTCTTTGCAGCGGACTGGATGACAACACGCCTGCAATTGCGCGGTCGATGTTACGCCTTTTTTCCCTGGTTGGTCATTCAGGAGGGGCTCGACACGACCATTGGAAGTGGCGTGGATGCCGACCATGCCAAGGTCTTGAAGTGTTTGTCGGACTACGATTATGGGTTGGACAATTATGTGATTTAGGTTTTTATGATAAGAAAACAACATAAATATATTTGGCGATTAAATACCAGATGAGTAGGGAAATGATAAATTATGGTGTTCAAAACCGGCATATACAAGAGGTCATAGAAAAACGCGGACCTTATTCTGAAGGTTTGATTCAGTACTATCCGTTACAATTTGATATGGAAGTTTGTTACACGAACCAGGTGTTGAGCAAGATATTGGGAGATCCCTGTTATTCTTGGACGAAACCTTTTTCCAATTCACGAAATAGTTTCGGACAACCTCAATATTACAGGGAACAAAAATTTCCTTTTATGCTTATTGGAAATAAACCAGACCAAATCAACAGGTGGATTGCCGGTGACCATAGGTCTTCAACAACTAAATCCGAAGGATTTTGGTCAGAAGACCATAGGTCTTCAACAACTAAATCCGAAGGATTTTGGATCAATAATGGAAAGGAACGACACGAGGCTAGAATGGTCTTTCCTTTCAAAAAACTGGCTTTTACGAATTTTTGGATTGCG
>Ga0209188_1000740_pt1 | contig 29736 bp, 32 predicted proteins | sample C_130625_EF_Meta_FD_187307 | JGI IMG/M metagenome (GOLD analysis project Ga0209188, IMG submission 187307) | Freshwater microbial communities from Lake Croche, Canada to study carbon cycling - C_130625_EF_MetaG (SPAdes) (version 2) | ecosystem: Environmental > Aquatic > Freshwater > Lake... | reverse complement strand
ATAATAATTATAGTGTTCCTCATTTAGTAATGGGTTATGGTGCCTCCACATAGTATCATTTGGAATATAAATCCTATGACCACATCTTGATGGGGTGGCACTAATATAATATGATTTGTCCAAGAATGTTTTAAAATTATCCTCAAGACAATTTAAAATAGTATCACAATTTGAAAAAATCCAATCAAATGGATATGAATCTAATTTTAGATTCGTTCGCTTAAATATGCCGGCGGTATGACAAAAAGGGCCGAGTGAACATACATAATTGATTTCTGTCATTGTAATCTACTAATAGATATTCTTTATATTTTTGCAAAACAAAAACAGTATAAAGTTAATCGGCAATAATTATTATACGAATGAGTGTAAGCCGGTTTAGACAAACATTATTCAAAAAACAATTTCTATTGGTAAGGCACGGCGAATCCATTTGGAACAAGGACAGTAAATTCACAGGCTGGACGGATATTCCTTTGACGGATAATGGTAGAAAAGAGGCCGAAAAAATTGCATGTGCCCTGTTAAATTTTCATTTGTTCCCGAATGTGATTTTTTCTTCTGTGTTGGAGCGTTGCATTGAAACATCAAATATAATCAAAAAAATAAACGACAAATTCGCAAAAACGGATATTCCAGTTTATACATCCTGGCGACTGAATGAGCGACACTATGGAACGCTAGAAGGTGTGCCCCGACAATACATTCGCGATAAATACGGTAACCAATTCACTAAATTTATTCGATCCAATTATAATATGAAGCCGCCGCTCCTTAAGGATTATGAATATTTGGACAATGAACCCATCTATCCAATTTATCGCAATTGTTATTTTAAAACAGTTAAAAACGGCGAATCGAAAGAGAATGTCTTACAGCGCGTTCTACCGTATTATGAGAATGATATTTTGTATACATTGAGTGAAAATAAACTACCGTTGATTGTCACTCATAAACATACAGCCCGTGTTTTGATGAAACATCTTCTCAAGATCGAAGATGAAAATTTTGAATACTATGATTTACCTGATAAAAAAATATTATTGATCCGTCTACACGACGATTTAACATACGACAATCACATTGAGATTACCTATTGATATTATACGATATTTCTTCTCGACCCGGTTGTCATCGGCGGCGTTAAATAATCTAATAATCGATATCTACACATAGGACATCGCGTATTACGTCGTAGCCAATTCATTAGCGCTGGTCTTTTAAAGATATGGCCACAACCAAGAATTTCACACACCACATCACCTGGTTGGAATGTATCCAGTGTAATAGGACAGCGATTCGCATTTTCATCGGTTTCGCCATTGGTTGGTTGAATCAACATATTTTCTGTAAAACCATATGTGCGTGTTGTTCTGGATACTTCATCACGAGTTAGTGCTACTTGTGTATTTTGCCCGGTCCGTGCTGTGACATTATCTGGATAATAATAATAAGTAAATAAAACTGTAGAATTATCATCTTGATCTTGTGTGACTTGAGCATTTGATCTACCACCTGCTGTTGATCTGGTGGAACCAATATTACGAATAGGTGCAGATCGTTGACGTCGCATTCTTTGTGGTTGATTTGCGATGCGTTGTAGTGTCTCCAATATTATCTGCATATTCTGTTGATAATCGCGAATATTGCGATTATATACATGCATCGTATCATCAATTAAATCTAATATACGCGCATTCGCAGATGAATTTAAAATAGACGGAGAACTTTCCACATCATTATTCATAGTGGGAACATTTTCCATCTCGGGGATTGAGCTTGTTTCTATATTCGATGTTGTAGATATAGGTTCGGGCGTTAGCATTGTTTCTAATGCATTTGTAAATATATCGGTCAATGTACTCTCTAAATTTGTATTATTTGTTGACGCATTCGAATTCGATCGCCCTTGCAATAAAGATGAGAGTATACGGTCAATATTATTTTCCATAATTGAATACTATATAAAGCCTCGTTTCTATATAGTATATTAATAAATAAATATTATGAATATTAACTCAAAATATAAAAATGGTGGCTATACGGGTCTCACCAATCTTGGAAATACATGTTTTTTAAACTCCTGCATGCAGGTGTTAAATCATACCTATGAATTACATGCCTTACTAGATTCAAACAAAATGACAAAACCCGATATACCTGATCATATTATTATTGAAGAATGGAATAATTTACGTGATGTTATGTGGAAACAAAATGGCACTGTTTCTCCAAATCGATTTGTTCACCAAGTACAAAAATTAGCCGAAATAAAGGGGCGTGATTTGTTTACCGGCTGGGCACAAAATGATTTACCGGAATTTTTGCTATTTATGATTGATTGTATGCATAATAGTATGGCTAGACCGGTTACAATGAAAATTCTAGGAACCCCCGAAAACAATCTTGATCAACTAGCTATTGAATGTTATAAAATGTTACAGGATGTTTATTCGCGTGAATATTCGGAATGTATGAATTTATTTTATGGGATTTATGTTAGTGAAATATTGAGTGAAGATACTAACCTGCGTCATAGTATTAAACCGGAACCTTTTTTTATCTTAGATTTAGAAATACCAAAACCGAATGCAACACTCTACGAATGTTTAGATGCTTTCACTAGGAGCGAACACTTAAGTGGCGATAATGCTTGGTTAAATGAAAAAACAGGTGAACGTGAGAATGTTATGAAACGCATTACTTTTTGGAATTTTCCTGACATTTTAATTATCACGTTAAAGCGATTTTCTGCAAATGGGATGTACAAACGACAAGACTTGATTGATTTTCCATTGGAGAATTTGGATCTTTCTAAATATGTAACCGGGTATAACGCAAAACAGTATGTATATGATTTATATGGAGTATGTAATCATTATGGCGGACCTATGGGAGGTCATTATACGGCTTATGTAAAAAATACAGCTTTGGAGTGGATTCATTTCAACGATTCACATTTAGACAAGAATACTAAGCAGGTTGTGAGTCCATTGGCATATTGCCTATTTTATCGTAAAAAAAAATAACCAAATATATATAATGGAATATAATACGGTTCAACCATCAATTATCATTGACGTAGAAGTCCCTAATAATTCGAAAGAGGTGATTGTAAATACCAATGGTGTGAAATCATCCACAAACTTAAAATCCTCCGCCGCCCCGTCGACACAAGTGCCGTCGACAAATACAGGCTCTGTTTCGACCACATCGTCGTATTCTACCGTTAACGCCCCGTCTGCTTCCACTCCGTCGAATGCTCCGGCGAATCATGCGTCCGATAGTAAAATATGGAACGATTTTGTGCATTTGTTAATAAATTCGAACACCACAACTATTATATTTTGGATTGTTGCAATTTATTGCTTATACATCCTCGTTAAAAATATATATTCAGATCGAGGAATGACGGGCGAAAGTGTTGGACTATTGACATATAGTCGAACGGTCGATATAGTTTCTTTGGTTTTGTTATTGGGAATCGGGTTTTATTATTATAAAAGAATGCCGCCAAATCAAAACATACTTGGATATACAATACAAATTGCATATGATTATTTCAATGATCCATATGGTTTAATAGAAATAATTATTTTTACAGTTGTATTTTTTGCACTCATTTATTTATTAAGAATTCCCATGACATCGGGTCTAAAGCCCGTGATTTTTCATATCATTGAGGATAAAATATGGATAATATATGTTTGTTTTATTATTATTTTATTTTTCAAATATGTTCTCAATATTCAATTGCTAGATTTGATTTTTCATAATAAATACATGATGTATCTTGAAAATTTGCCAGGTTATACTCCGGGTACATTAAAATCAGATTTTGATCAATTGATGAAAGATTTTTCAAATTCACCAAGTTCTTCACCAAGTTCTTCGCCAAGTTCTTCACCAAGTTCTTCGCCAAGTTCTTCACCAAGTTCTTCGCCAGAGACTTCACCAAGTTCGGCACAAAGTTCTTCATCAGGATCATCAACCAGTTCTTCCCAAAACGTATTATCCACATCAAATGCACCATCCTCTAATAATCAGAACCAAGTATTCAATGTAGGAAATAACAATTATACCTATGCAGAGGCACAGGCATTATGTAAATCCTATAGTGCGGACTTAGCATCATATGATCAAGTAGAATCTGCCTATAATGCTGGAGGCGAATGGTGTAATTATGGTTGGTCACAAGGACAAATGGCATTTTTCCCGACACAAAAACAGACATGGGACAAATTCCAGCAAAACCCGGCATATAAAAATTCATGTGGCAGACCCGGAATTAATGGTGGATATTTTGAAAATCCTAACATTAAATTCGGCGTAAATTGTTATGGCGTGAAACCCAGTGAACCAAACGGTTGGACAGGAAATAATTATCCAGTCCCTCCGGCCGCCGCGCCGTCTGGAAACAACGAGAAAAAAGTAGCGAAAAAGGATTCGAATATAAGAGGATTTAATAACAATAAATGGTCTAGATACTAATCACCGCAATTTACGACTGAATCTATTTTTCGTCAACGGTCTCTTCGATTTTGTTAAACGTCGACGCATTTTATTGCCAGAAACCGATTGTAATATGATTTCAAAAACATTTTCGGGTAACATATCTTCGCAAGAGATCGATTCGAATATTTTTTCCGTTTGATTGGATTTGGTATTGGAAAGTGAAAATATAGGAAATGCCAATTCTTGGAATCTTGGATTTTCATAATCATTGGTACCTCCATATATTTCTTTTGTAAGATTTTCTCTTTTAGTATTCTCAAAAATGAGTTTCATAGGTTCCATAAAAATTCCATTCGAAAAAAAAGACATTCTAAATGACCTTTTTTTATATATACATATATGGATATATTTCTAATGAAATAGATCGCACAAAACATCTATTTCATTCGTTGTTTCTAAAAAACCGGGTGGCGGCTTTCTATGATGTCTACGCAAATCTTCATCCATGAATCCCATCTGCTCATCGTGTTGTATTCGTACATCTCGATCCGTCATATCAATCACGTTATCAAAATCATTTATCATTTTTTCGATTTTCCCGTCCGAGTATCTTGGATTTCTTACATCTATGCGCCCAATATACATAGCGATCACATCTACCATAGTAATTCCACTTGCTAATAAACGCTCGGTTAACAATTCGGCACTCGCTTGCAGACGAGTATCGTCTTGATCCGAATCGCTGCTATAATTCGAGTCGTCATCGTCGTCGTCGTCGTCGTCGGCATCTGATGCATCGTCCTCATGTTCCTCTTGTAATTGTGTTCTACACATGGGACATGTGCTATTACACTGTAGCGACTTCAGCATACAGTTAAAACAGAATTTGTGCCCACAGGGTGTAACACAATTATTTTTCGTTCCGATCGTTTCGAAACAAATACAGCAATCCTCTTCTATTTCTCTATCAAAATCCTCGTTCAAATTAGCCGCCGAAGTCATGGTGATTGTATTGTTGGTTGTTGGTCATTGATATCTTACAAATGATTATAAAAAAGGCGTTCAATTTTCAATTTCTTGGAAAAAAACCTTTGCCTCTTCATCTTCCCAGATAATTTCCGGCGGCTGAGACCACTCATTATATGGCTGTGCTTTTGTTGTAGGTCTATCTAATTCCAATAATTGTTTCAATGCGATCATGCGACGCTGAAACGGAATCATGTTTTTAGACAACTTTCTCGACATTTGTTTGAATCTCCATTCGAATTGTAGAGCGGCCGTCCAAGATGGAAATCCCGAAATATAACATATCCGTTTCCAGACCTCTCCTCTTGCAATTTTCATGCCAGTTGCATAAGCTCCACCGGATATTTCTTGATTATGCTGTCGAAGTCGTCGGTCTAAATCGACTGTAGCGCCGATATAGGTTGCCCCCGCCGTAGATTCCAATAAATAAACAAAGGAAGGTTTCATTTCTATAACACCGGAAAAATTGATCGAAATCTTGGAATAAAATAATAAACCAAACAAATGTATCTACAATGACAACACCATATTCATTTTTACGAGACGAAAGGCTAAAGTATGCTATTGGAAAATGGATGGAAGTTATCCAAGAAAACCGAAAAACGCCCATTGAAGATTTATCTCCGTTATGGGATATTGAATGGAAAATGGAGCGCGTGTGTTAGGGTTAGGTAGATCTGGTTTTATTTCCACACCATAAAATAAATTATATATAATACAATTATTCTATTAGCATAATAGCATTGAATAAAATACAACAATCAACCAAATTTTACACTTTTATTGAAAAAAAACCAGATCTACCTACCTATAGCGTGTGTGGCGATTTACCCGATGATTATAATTATTCATTGATTATTCCTAAATTCCATGTGCTTGGAACCATCGACGTTCGTGTACCCACACTAAATAAAGATTTGCATATATTAAAAAAAGAAAAAATCACCCAAAGCCATTATTTAGAGGATGCTGACACTATCGCTAAACGGTTTAGGGATTTCTTCCTTCTGTATGCATATGTAGACACGGAGACGAAATTTACGAAATCGTTCGTGGATATATATAGTTTACATCAGGACGACGACGCTATCTATTTATTGTTTGAAGTTGTCTATTCAGATGGACATATCCCCTTTCCAATTCCAGCCTATAGTATTGAAGATTTAGAAGAAGTCATTAATGAATTAGAAAGAGAGAATTCCGAAAAGTCGGATAGGATTGAACAAATGCAAAACCATAATTTTCGATTACAATCACAGATAACGGCGATGAATGATAAAATTCAGACCCATCGTAATCGTTTAAACCGAGTTGTTTTACAACAATATAGAGATAGTGGAAAGCAAGAAAATTGTCCGGTCTGTTTTATTAGTATCCCGTCTGAAAAATTAGTAATTCCCGATTGTTGTCATTTTATTTGTCACGATTGTTCTCAACAATGCACGGTTAATCGCGATTTAAAATGTCCTATATGCCGTGAAATATCTACCGCGTTTATATTACGCCGATAATATTACGCCGATAATATTACAAAAATATACATATTGCCATAATTATATTTTTTGTAATGCGTTTTTTCAATATTATATATATAAATGACTAATGATATTAGTAAAAATATAATTATCGAAACAAAAATAGTAGTCTTTGTTCCCTATTGTGATATTTATAAACGTTTTATAGAAGATTGTTTATTATCCATTGCCGAACAAAAATATTCCAATTATGAAGTAGTGATTGTTAACGACGGGTCAGTCGACACCGACGAATTAAAAAATTTTATTAAAAAATATAATAATATTATATTATTAGACTATGCTGAGAAAAACAATGGTCCTGCTTTTAGCAAATGGAAATTTATTGAATATATTCAAAAAAATATTAGTAAATATAACATGAACGACATCGCATTCATAATCGATGGCGATGATAGATTAGCCTGTGATGATGCATTTTTAACTATCAACGACGCATATCAGAATAAAAAATGTTGGATGACTTATGGCAGTGCGGTTGGAAAATTTACAGAGACGCAGGGTCCTATACCAAATGATTGTGATAACATTCGATTGCGCGATTGGATATATTCCCATCCGCGAACGTTCAAACTAGCATTACTTATGGAATTCGTCGCGAATGACTTTAAAATTTTAAACGAATGGCTTACAAAATGCACCGACAGACCACTTGTTTACAATTGCATAGAAATGGCAGGAAAAGAGCGCGTTGCATTTATTAATAAAGTGTTATATGATTATTTAGAACATGATCAAAATTCATATAAAACAGTAGGATATGCGTCAAAAAAAAGACAACAAGACTACGTTCGTGATATAAAACCAAAAGCAAAAACAATAGAAGATATACATATTGTGATGTGCTGTTGGAAACGAATACAATATTTAGATAATCAAATAAAGAATCTAAATGAACAAACCGTTTCGTCAAGGATTCATTTACATTTATTAAATAATAATGAGGACAATAAAAAACAATTAGATGAAATGGTCATCGATTTTAAATTAAGATATAAAAATGTTAAAATAAGCCTAACACATTATAAAAATGAATATTATGGATATCAGCGATTTCTTTACATAAGAGATTGTTTGATTAAAAAATATAATATAGATTATGCCATAATGATAGACGATGATCAGCTTTTTGAAAACGATTGGGTTGAAAATATGTATAATTCTAGAGAGCCCAAAACATACAAGGCTTGGTATTGTAAAAAATGGGTATATAACAATATAGATTATTGGAAAGGCAGTTTTTTAACTAGATTGTACTGTAAAAATAAACTTGTCAATAAAGATATAGATAATATACATTATTGCGCAACATGTGGCTGTATAATTGATGTAACCATATTTAATGATAATAGTATATTTTGGGACATTCCGTCAGATTTACCGCCAGGCGTTACTATTTACAATATAGAGGACCTTTATCTATCTTTTATAGCAAAGAAAGTATATGGGTGGGAACTCGTATTGAACAAATTTCCGGAAAAAGTTTCATATAACGACATAGATAATGAATCTAAGGCCGTTAATTTATTTTCATCTTTAATTCTTCAAAAACAACTTCTTTTAGAGTATTTAGTGAATAAATATGGATTATAATGGTAGTAGCGTTAGGTAAATTGTACCTTTTTGGGGAAATTTTATTAAGGTCTATCCCTTTCATGCATAAATATATTTATGCACGAATTAGTGGTAGGTAAATTGTACCTTTTTAGGGAATCTTTAAAATAAAATTATTGAGCTAGAATAATTTTATTTGCATAAATGCAGCTACTTTTTATTGCAGACATTTCGACATATTTTTTAGAGGTACAATTCACCTACCGCTAGCACGAATAGAGATTAACATAAATTTGCCGAATAACATATATATTCATTTATATCGTTTTTCTGCAAGACGAGAATCCGTAAAAATACATGGATCATCTAGAGCCGCAAATGTTTTTTTAGGATTATTATCAAATCTTTTATTTGCTGTCCCAGATTATACACATAAAAATTATTTCTCTAAAATTATAACTCTGTGCTTAAGTTCAAACTTACAAATTACACGCAACATTTATTGCATTTCATTTATGCTAAGTAAAATGTAGCTATATGCCTAATAGGAGACTTTCTTATTCTTTTTTTCTATATCACTCTTTTTCGGGCGACAAACCGTCTAAATCTTTCATATCTGAACTTACCATTACAAATGAAGTTTTTCAACTCATCAAAGATAATCATTTTGCCGAATTGAAAACTATGTTTAGCCGTCTTGGTAACAATCGTTCGATATTCAATCGTCCAAACGAATTCTCTATCACCCCCCTTATTTTATCCATTGTATTTAATCGCATCCAATGTGTGAAAGTACTTATCGATATAGGTGTAGATATTAATAAGCCAGATGAATTGGGAAATACGCCGCTACATATTGCTTGTTTCGACGGTAATAGCGAAATCGTTCAATTATTATTGGATAATAAAGCCGAGATCTTTACATTTAACTGTTTTAATGAATGTCCATTTTTATCCGCGTGCATTGCCAATAACATGAGAACAATGCAGCTTTTGTTACAAAACGGTGCTTATCCTCATAGACGTGATACAAAGGGACAATCGGCGATTCATATTGCTTGTCAATTTGGTAATAATATGGCGATACAAATATTATTGGATAGAGGCGTCTCTATTGATTGTCGAACCAACGATGGCAAAACGCCACTTTTCGTAGCATGCGAAGAAAAACAAATAAAAACCATTGAATTTCTTATAGACAAGGGTGCGGATATAAATATACCTGACAAATGGGGGAGACGTCCTTTATTAGCATGTTATGACGCAGCCGTTAAACAAATCTTACGACGATTTGGTGGAAAGTTATAACATTTTTGTAGAAATAGGTTCTTCGAATTCTAGCCGTTCATTCAATTTTTCAATACTCGGTGGTGGTCGTTCAATAAATTTACTATATCTAAGCCGTCTGGAAATAATAATATTGGCTAATTTAGAGGGTTGTTTGGGTCTATCTTGTTGATCTATGTATTTGCATATACCAATACTTTCTATCAAGTTTTCAAAATGTCTGTTTATTTCGGTTTTCTCTTCATCAATAATTTTAGGTATGATCGACATCAAATCATCCACCAACATGATGGATTGATAAGGTGTAGCGGGATCACTTACATTACATTGGATTCCGATATAATAACATATTTCACCCGATTTGTATACTGGAAACAGTGAGAGCAAATTACGGAAGGGCGTTCCGTCTTTAGTATAATTCGTCAATAACGTTTTGCAGGCTTTCCCCTCTTCGAGACATTTTGTCATATGTTCACGCGTTTCCTTTTCTGCCTCTTGCTTAACCCGCAAAAGGTACAATTTACCTAGCCATTTCATAACTTGTGGCCGCTGGCAAGATATTTTTATATGTAACAATAACCTTAGTTATATCAGTTGTAATTATTTTATTACGCAATGCGCTAATAAAATAATTTTGGTAGGATAGTTGGTTATTTTAACTGCCAGTGGCACAAACCCCTAAATTTACATACCATTATGTTCAAGTCGTTGAAGCCTTTACACTATACTATTTAGAGACTGAAAGTAGATGTGGCTTTAATGGCAGAAAATTTTGGATTGGAAGCAACATCGGCACCACTCTTGATACGGATATCTGCATCCGAAGGAATGGCGGTGACTGTCGCTGTGTGTGCACCACGAGCCAAACCTGTGAAAATGCCAGTTGTGTTGACGACACCGTCTATTTCATAAGATACATCCATTGAGGTCATCGCATATTCTCCAGAGGGGAGCATGATGCGTGCGGCACCTTCCATTATCTTCAATGTCGACGAAACTTGAACAGAGTCGGCGGTGAGATTGCTAACATCGACAACAAGCACGTCAGGAACAGCTAAAATAGAGACCTTGTACACCTTCTGTGTAGCAGTCTTTGTGTAACCATTGCTCTGTGTTGCCTCAGGGAGAACAGTAACAAGGAACGAAATGGTATCACCGTCTCTGAAAGGGAGAGAGTAAGTGTTCATATCAGCGCCCTTATGCTTAGTGCTTCCAGTAGAAGTGAGATTTTCTTTCTCAAAACGATCAATCTGTGTCAACATCTGAGACTGAATAAGTCTGGGTAAGTTATATTGAGAATCCATGATTGAAGCATCGCCAGAATAGAGGGACGACGTAGCGTGAACATAAGGGGTGCCATTTTCGAATTTATCGGCAACTAACGTGCCAGTAAGAGGGTTGCCAGCCACTAAATCGTTAACTGTTATGTTAGATTGGCTTGTGCAAGCGTCTTGAACATTGGAGAAAAATCCGGCATAATACGTATCAATGTCGCTATTTAATCCACCCTCCACCGCATGGACGTTGTTGAAAAATTTGATCTCACCAAGATCAAATCCAAGCGTCTTAACGACGTGTCTAACGAAATCGATTCCAACCGTGTTAGAACCTTCTTTAGAACTCTCAGCACCCTGGTTTAAGGGTCCTTTAACATTCAAGGAAGAATGGCTGATGTTCACGTTACCGGGAGTTGTCTCATACAAAAGCTCGGCATTAATATTCGACCATTTAGTACCATCATACATCAAGAATGCCTCGTCTAATTTCTTGTCAACTGTAGCCGGATCATCAAGTGCTTCCTCGGGGACAGCAAATTGGAAAACCTTCTTTAAGACAGATGTGGGCACAGGCAAGTAAGCCCATGCGTTAACACCGGTGTAATCGGTAACTGTAACACCCGTAGAATCTAAGTGCGAGGCACCGAATTCGGCAGACATAGAGGGTAACTTAAAGTCGATAGCACTTAAATCGGTTGTGGGTTTGTTGTTGGAGCGTTGGGACGCTAATGTGGGAACGAGGGGATTGGGGTTTCCGGCGGTAGCAGGCATTTATATATGATATATTGATTAAAAAATATACAAAAATTATAATTGCAATAGAAAAACGAATCTTCTAAATCAATAGAGACAGGTAAATTCTAAAGTTAGAGAATAGTCGTTATTATTCATATCTACTAATTGTCCGAACTTATCCACCACGCGAAAATTCAATTTTTCAATTCGAACATCGCCGAAATAATTTCGTTCTCTGAAGATGAAATCATTATTATTAGCAAAAATGACGTTATTAAATACTTGATTAATAGTAAGTCTAGCCAGTATATTTTTTCCTAAATAATTGTCATCGCCAAAATAGGAAATGATTGTATTTGAATCGTAATTATTATTAAAATCATCTACTTCTAAAAACAAATAGAACGGCATTCCGCTGCCATAAGATGCTTCACTTTTTAGGTGCCCGTGATAAACCAAATCTGTATTATAATCTATATAAAGGTCTTTATATCCAATTGCATTATATTTTGGCTCACGAAACCCTAACATCCAGCCAGCAGTCTGATACATCTGTTTAATATTTAACGAATCTGTTGTAACACCCAATTGGGAAACAAAGCAAATCGAATATGAAAAGTCGGGCGTATAATGATTAGAACTAGGGTCATACACAGAATAATTATTTGAACCATCGATATAATCTGCACTTCGTGCAAGATTGCTGTTTAGATAGCCCCCCTTCAGATTCGCATCATTCTCGTTATTTTTCATGCGAAACCTGGTGCATGATGTCACAGAATCAATGATAATTTCTAAAAATTGTAGCCCGCTCTTAAACTCTTGCCCTTCGTCACCGTAATCAAAATAATTTTGCATCAACCGTTGAAAGGTGCCACTTAAATAATTACCGTCTGGTATAGTCACGGTGTAGGTCATGCCACGTGGTCCATTCGTTATACTACTCGTAGTAATAGTGAAGGTATTATTTTTTTTTTTCGACGAAAATGTATACCAAAAATTCGGTATTTCTGCGGATATTAATTTCATGGAAACAACATTTTTGATTGGATCTGGCAAAACAATTGTAAAATTATTTACATTGGAATGGATTTTATTACTAATGTAATTACTCCTAAATAAACTGTCCACGCTTAAAACCTTGGTAATAGTCCGACGTTCTATCGGGTTTAATGTACCCGCTGGATATTTATAGTCATATGTATTGATCGTTGGTATAATCTTTTCTTTGACAACCTCATGTGATCCCCCCTCAGTAATGGAAGGGCTATGAAGAATCGTATAACTATTCGGTAAATATTCTTCGGGTTCGGGCGTTGTTTTTGATTTTTGTAATTTAGAGTATTGAACCATTTTATCACAACAGTTCTTCAGAAACAGAATATATTTCTTATAAAAACCAATATCTTTGATTAATTCACATTTTGTCATTAACCGATGAGTATTTTCGACGATTATATTTTCTTCGATGGTTGGATCCAATTTAAACAAAGTGAATATTTCATCGGTTGAATAATTATTTATATCTAGATCGATGTTTTCCATAATATACACATGGAATACAAAATATATTATGAAAACAGACTTAAAGATTTTGCCACTATATTTATCATCAGACTAGCATAAAATCCAGTCGTCAAAAACTCGATAGTTTATTCATACCACATGTACTTTGATGAAAGTTACGATCCAAATGAGGAAAATGATACAAATTCTTCCATAACAAGTGCAGTTAAAAGCCGCTTCCGTAATACCAATAATCTTAGCACTCTAGATAAGAATTTTGTTACACTAAAGCGAATTGTAAAAAGACCAGTTGTTCCAGGCTTGTCCGTTTCTCTTCTATATGATTCTTCAACAACGCCGCCGACCTATAAAACGGTTACTATCAAAACTATAAACGAAGATGGAACCTATGATATCCAGTTTGGCGATAATGAAAAAGAAAATGTATCTCGTAATGTCAAGTCGAAGTATATTTTTTTCCCGTCATCCGTAACAAATGGTCAAAAAGTAAAGATTGAATATTACCATACAACAAACAGTCCTGGTTTTACTGTTCGAAATGCCGTAACCGGAATGTATGAAACGGGTTGTAAAGTGGGTTCTTCTGACGAGGACGCATTCTTCAAAGTAAATGTCAGTAGCAATGGTACAAATACAAGGGATCCGCATATTTTGTATTTCGATAATCCCGAACAATACGAAAGACATTTTGTCACCAAAATATCTCAGGCAGATAAGGAGAAATGGAACCTGAAACACCATAAGTATATTACAAAAAAAATGTAAATATATACTAGAAGATGTTGAATTCTATAGACGCATATTTGGATAAATGGATATATAATGGACCTTCTGGGGTTCCATATGCAGCGTTGGGTATGACAGGAGTAACGGTTGCGTGTTTATTGTATGTGGTTATAACCGATTCTGCTCTGGAAATGGGAACCACGATAGCCAAAATAATAACACCTGAGATTGAGACAATGAAAGAAGACGTAGAGACGATAAACGAAGGTGTGGGTGAATTTATTGAATCCACAGAACCAGTCGTAGAAGAAGAATTGCAGAACGCGGAGGCTGAAATAAAACAGGAAGAAGATGGCGCAAAAGAAATCTTCGCAACAACGGAAGATGAAAAGAAATCCCCAAAAGAGGAGGTAGAAGAAGATACCTATAAAACAGGAGGAAAAACGAGAAGAAGTAAATCAAAAAGAAAAAAATATACAAAAAGAAAACGAATGATCCATAGGATCTACGTCAAGTAACTATTTCATTCACATAATTGGAAGTGAAATAGTTTAGGAATATTTGTCGCAAATGGTGCACAATTTACTTTGGTAAATAACCAACGCAGCGATTAAAAAAATTATTAATTGCCACCGAATCCGCGCCAACAACCATATCATCGGGAATGTAATTCACATTCCCCTGTTTATAACAAAAAATGGCAGGAACCCCGTTGATGACGCGTTTTTTCTTCAAAAATGCATATATTTCGAAATTAATATCGATATCAATCTTTCCACACACTACATTGGTAGGCGCTGTTGAAAACCAATGTTCCACTTGGGGCTCTATTTTTTTACAAGGGCCACACCACTCGGCCCCAAATTTAATAACAATCAATCCAGGATTTTCGCTAAGAATCTTGGCAAATTCATCTACCGACGGAATGTTTGTGATCATAGTTTATTATTACAACAAAATGTCTTTAACTGTTTTTGAATATTGTTCAATACGTTTTTTATCGCGAGTGGCCATCAAAAAAGTAGAATTCCGAAGTGCATTGACGTTTTGCTGAAAGGTTAGTTGGTCTTTTGAAAATTTGGAATCATTATTGATTTCATATCTTGGTTGTCCACCGTTATTACTACAAAAATGGTCATTTAGAGGGAAAAAATGATCGGGTTGATACACCCAATTATACCAATCGTCGCAACACCAATTCACAATCTCTTCTGGAAAAAAACATCCGAAAATTTCCATATGTTTTCTTGATACAAACGCCTGTGTTAAAATGCGACCATTATTATTAATGGGTCCCGTCAATCCGATATCTTTGTTTTGCTGTAACGTCGCAATCGAATCATTGATCCATCCATTTGTGTGAAAATGGATATCATCACCACATTGAAAGAAATAATCACAGCTTTCATTGTAGGCCGTGTTGAATAGACGATTCCACATGATCGTAACATGCCCTTTAGGAACACCATTTATGACATAAAATTGAAAAGACACATTTTTGAATACTTTTGAAAAACGTGATATTGCTGACTGTTGTTCGGGATCATCGAAAATGCGATCTTCTGGATCGATACCGATATATAAAACATATTCGTGTTCTTTATCCATTGTCATCAAAAAGGTTTTCAGTGTAAGATTATATAAATAGGAATCTTTGATATTGCTCCAATCATCGCGACCACGCGATGTCGATAAAATAAGTAGACCGACTTTCATTTTTACTACATATACTATGTATTTCTATATCGATTCTATGAAAATTGATTATTACAAAAAATTGAACGGTTTTTGTAATAAAGGGCAATAAAACCACACAATTCATGGCAAACCAAATTGGTTACTATTATGACTCCGTAGTCGCGATGACAAACATCCGTAAAAATGCCGTGACAAAAAGTATTCAAAATGCAGCAACTCTCGAAAAAGATGGCCACAATTTTCAGTGGATGACACAAGAAGATTTCGAAACCCGGTTTTGGTTTGAGGTCGGTCATTCAGAAAGATTGCCATTCGAGAAACAGGTTCATCGCCAATGTATATTTTGTAAAACCTGCGGCAATTATACACAGCTCGGTTCTATGGAAGAACAATCACATGTATCACAAAACTGTTGGTGTTTCTGTGATTTACCAGAATTGGAATCTATATCGGATGGTTCACTAGAAGACTCGTAATAAATATCACAAAAATTGTTCCAAAACGTCGAATATATTTTTCTTCGGATCAAATCGGTTATAATCTAACGTGATTTGTGCCGAATTTGTCAATTTACAGATTCGATGAATGACTCCATTGCCCATAACCATTCCTTGTGCCCCACCTTGTAGATCGAAGACAATCGAATATGGTTTACACCATAATAAATTGATCAAAGAGGAACCATGTCTAAAAATGAAAATTCTCGTGCTATTAAACAGATTGATTTGTTCGACAAAATTTAGGTCTTCGAGAACAACAACACCCTTAAATGTCCATTTCGTATTTTTATTTGCTTCCGTTATAAGAGTTCGTAATAATATATCATCCAATTTACGATTTTGTTTTCGATCTATTATGATGAGTTCATTGATAAATTCAGGAGAAGAATTGGAGTTTGCAATAAGATGTTTTTCGAGAACATGGGATCTAAATTTCGATAATTTATTATAAATAATTTCATCTTTAAAACGTACATCTTGACGATTTATTTTTCTTACGGGATAATAATCTATACAATTCCAAGGACTTCTTTGGTGATTGTCGTTATCCGGGTAAATAAACACCTGTTTAAATAAATAATCGTGTTTTATCAAATGTTCGAAAATGATAGGCTTGTCGGTTACCAATTCAATTATATCTTTCCAAGTTCCATTATAATTATTTCCAGCATTATTGATCAAGGGTAAATTTTGCGTTGGATAATTCAAAATGTTTTGTTTTTTTATAAAAATTCGAATCTTATTGTTAGAAATTATTTTATTGGATAACAAATCATCTACCACCCAAAAAATGGGAAAACAGCTGTCAACGATTGCATGAGAAAAACAAGAATGTAATGTATCCATCATAATGACAGGTTCGTCTATTATTTCTATATTCATATCGAGTTCGGGTAATGATTCAACCATTGTCATCGTTTTACTATTATAGAAAACATCCTTTTTGTATAAAATATCATCAAATAGAATCATATCTATAACCAAATACAAGACAAAAAGGTATCCGGAAAAACGAATTATATTTTGAAAAACGCTGTGTTTACAGTCTTCTGAAAGAAAAAATCCAATTCGGTATGATAGCGCATTCGAAATTGCCTCAATTCCACTTGGTAATATGAGGGTCGTAAAACGGGGTTGATATCTGTATACCATCCGGCAACTGGCTTTGGTATGGTTTCCAAAACCCGTCGTCTTGGATCGTTTTTTGGTATTCGATTGATAAATATCCCATTTCTAAATCGTATGATGTCGTCATAGGATAATATTTCTATAATCATATCAACTGGCATATTTACAAATGGCGACATAGCTATTGTAGATATTGAAAAAAATAGATAAAAATAAAATTATCGTAGTTGTAGAAATTTGGCCAAGACGGTTTTGTTTTTTTCTTGGAACTGTTGACTTTGTAATTTAGCCTCATATTCCTTTCGCATCATTTTGTCGCGCATTTCTCGTTCTCTTTGATCGAGCATTTGTTTCGCCGCAGAATCACTCATTGGATCATAGGAATGTTTATTTTGTTCTTGGCGGTATTGCTCGACAGTATTATATTGTGGCATATGTTGGAAGTCGGTTTCATTGACGGCAAACACGGTTTGATCTTTATGTACCTTTCGTAAATCATCGAATTTCAATTTTCCAAAAGGGTCGCTATGAACATAACCGCCACTTTTATAATCATCTTCATCGTCATCATATAATTTTGTAGCACCTGAACCAGATAAATACAAATCTTGGACACCTTGATATCGAACCATTCCCGAATTTTGTTGTTTAATGGCTTGGAAGGTTTCTCCTAAATTGTTGGCCGTTACATTTTTTTGAGGAATTGTCACACTGGTTCCGTCTTGGGCAAACCAATCATTCCGGCGTGGATCGGGGCGGTGCCCAAACCCATTCTGTTCAAAGAGTTCATTGAATTTATTTTGAAAATCCCCAGCAGGCATCTGTTCAATTGTTTTTGTGATCTGTTTTTGCATGCGTTTACTATGGTCGGGTTCTACTTCGGGTTGGTAGACTGTCGTCTTTTCGTTAATCTCTTGGCTTTGTCGTGCCTGATGTTTATAGAATTCCAAGATGACTTCATACGCTTTTTTATAAAAAAGAAAATATTCCGCCGAAAGACGCGATTTGTCAGGGTGTAGCATAAGAACCCGATGTTTTGCACGTTTCATATCCGAAAGAGTAATGTCATAGGATTTAAAATCAAAGAGTCCAAGAATTTCGTCAAAAGAATAGTTCTGAATATTTAAATTATGTGTCGCCATTATTCTGTGTAGGGAAAGTATTTTGAGCGAAACTACGGAAAATTGATTTGCTTTTTTCAATTGTAGACGAAAACACCAAATTAACAACCAATAACCAATAACCAACACCACAACAAGATGTCACGTCGTGTTCAGCACAGCAACAATCGTCGCCAGGCAACGCCTTTCTGTAAGGTCTGTTTCGATTCGGGTAAGTCTGAAGCAATATTCACCGGCCATTTCACCAAGAATCGTGACGGCAAAGTCACCTGTCAAACAATCTTGGCCCACAATTGCAAGGTATGTGGCCATAAGGGTCATTTCGAAGATCATTGCAGAAAAGGGAACAAGAAAGAGGCACCCGGTGCCCCCATAAAGAATATGGACGTCAGACCCATTACCGAGATTAATGATCTAACACAATGCAGCGCGAATTTGTTTGACTCATTGAGTGTTGACGATTCGACCGACTCGGATAAGGAACCCGTGAAACCACAGGTCTCTATTAAAAAGAGAATCACTAACTGGGCCGATGTTGATAGTAGTGATGATGAGAGCGTGTAATTTAGCGGTAGGTGATTTGTACCTCTAAAAAAATATGTCGAAATGTCTGCAAAAAAAACATGTATTTACATCCGTTTACATGTTTTTTACTTATTTAGAAGATATGTATGTTCGCCTTCATAAGGTGGGAAAATACACATTTTTGATATCTTTAATTGAATATTATTTTTTCGTCGAGCATTCATATGAAAATATCTATGTTCACAATCAAAGATACCTTCGCCGCCAAAATATTGTATATCATATTTGATCGAGGGCAATGCTATATCTGATTCCCGAAATAGCTCAAAATCGACCTCACTTTGATACCTACAATCTTTAAATTTATCTATTTTGTATATGCCAAATCCACCAAACGCTGAATCGCAAGACATAAATGATCCCGACAATCCCTCCATCCGCTTTTTAAAATTCGCGTTCATAATATTAATCAATTTCACCGGATTATCACAATGCCAACATGAATATTTAAATTCGTCAAAAGAAAGAGCCCAATAATCATAATAATTTTCATTATTAAAACATAAACCATCCCATTGACCTTTATGTAAAAAACCATGTCGTAATGCGTCAAGCTGGATAGGTTTACTGCAAACATCATCAAAATCCATCATAATAAAATATTGATAGTCGGCATATTTCGTATAGATTTCTTCTAACAATTCATTACGTGCTCTGGCAATGTTAACGGTACGTCTATCCGTCAAAGGGTTTTTATTAATTAAAATCGTTACATCAAATGTTCGTTTCATCTCGCATAATTTTTTCAACGTTTTATCATTTGAAACGTCAAAACTTATAATGATTTTTGTTGTAGAAAACAAGGACTGTATTTGTTGAATATTGGCAAATATCGATTCTATATATTTTTCACAATTTTTTACACATCCGCAAATAATACAAGAATTTTCCAACGTCATAAATTATATATAGATATTTCTCTATATTCTTGCCAGTTCTACATTATCACCAGTAGTTTTCAATTGGCATATTTCATTTTGCATTCTTTCTATCGTCATTTTCATCGTTTTGATTACTTCCATAAAATCCGTCTGATCTTCCCAGTGAACACTTTTATTAGGAGGTACATTCATCGGAGATGATGCCGTAACTGGCGCCTGATAAATTTCATAATTATCAATGTGTTGCTGTATTAATGAGTCCATGTCTTTAATCGGTCCGTCATTCTCTAAAGATATACGAAAATCAATCTCGGGTTGTACGTTTTGTTTTAACATGGTTGCGTATTCAGTTTGTCTGTTTAAAAATTTTCTATTCATTTCTTCTTGCTTTTGTTCTAAAATAAATCCACGTGTAACACTTTTGTCTTCCATCAAAGACAATTGATCGAAAATGGAAAAATCTTGTAGCTTCGTTGTATTGGCATGTGCAGTTATCGGTGCAGAAACCGGTGTCTTAGTATACTCAGAATACACATTTTGATTCGGATTTGATAAAGAATACGTCGCCGGATATAAATTCGACCTTTTCTTAAGATCATCGATCATGAATAAAATGGTATCTTTGTTCAATTGTCGCAATTCTTGGACTGTGAATTTTTTATTTTTAATAGCGGCATAAAAAAAACCTATTATTTTTTGAAACCATGCCATTTTCACTTCTTCTGGTACATTTTTCCATACATTTTGAAATAAGTCAGTTCTTTGAATATTTTCCCAAATCATGGTTTGGTTCTTGGATGATATATAAAGAGTCATAAGCTAAAATATTTACATAATAGAATATTTTTTACCTTACGCGATGATGGATGATATTGGAACAAAGGCACTTTTATATTTACTAAATAAAGCCTCATAGTTCTTTAGCTGATTGTCATTCATATAAAAACATTGTAATACAACTTGTGCTCCATAATTTTTTATCAGGGGTTCGGCATTACTATTTACAACTCCATATAAAATGGTGGTTTGAGGTTTTACAATGCGCATCAAATAAACACCCGGATCTGGTGGATTTGTCATTTGTGCAGTTAAATCATTTTCGCGATAGATTCGAACACGATCGCTCCCGCTAATCATGTTCGTAACATTAATTAAATTACTGCAATTTAAATCCGATGGATTACAAATGGCTGTTTCTATTTCAGGTGATGTAGTTTTATCCACGACTACGACGATTTTGCCTAATAAATCACTTAAATAGGAATCCGGTGTTACTTTTCCCGAATACAAGCGATCGCCTAAATCGTACGAGATACGTTTGGCGACTTCGGAAAACGCCGTCAATGAATGTGATTTTATACGTAATTGGATAAAAAGTGGATCGCCTGGATTCGGTGAAGTTTCCGTAAAGGCATTGGCTAAAATTGTATGAAATACCCCTGATAATGAAAGTGCCGGATTTTTAGAGGTATAATGTGTATAATCAGGATCATAGACAGCATCAGAGTAAGCTACAATGGGTACCCCCTCCTTTAAATATACCTCAAAATCCAAGAAACGGCAGCCGCGAGAAAGCACGTATTTTATCATATTCGTATTCATGTAACTACCACAGTAGGCAGAGTTAAATGCGGATTTTATGCAAAAATTTCGTAGAGTGGTATCTTGGACACCATCCAAAGAAAGATTGGCAATTCCTGAACCAGTTTGATTTGCTTGTTTAATTCGATTTAGTTGATTGGTTTGTGGGGATGTGGGAGTGTCAGAATACGGCAATGGTTTATAATTCGTCGGCGTTTTTAATAACTGTTGCCTTCGGATGGCAGTATATAATAAATAAACAATGATCGCGGTAAGTAAAAATAATATGAAATAATTGATAAACATATACACAATAGCGATAAAGTATTTTACTGATAAAAAAATATAAGCCAGATTCTATAGTATATTTTATATTGTAAAATGGCAGGTGGATTATTGAATATCGTATCTGCAGGAACTCCCAATATAATATTAACAGGAAACCCTACCAAAACATTTTTCAAGGTTACTTATTCGAAATATACGAATTTCGGGTTACAAAAGTTTCGCTTAGATTTTGAAGGATCCCGCGATTTACGTTTGAATGAGCCCTCCAAATTCACTTTCAAAGTAAAGCGTTATGCGGATTTACTAATGGATACTTATTTGGTCATGAATTTGCCCAATATTTGGAGCCCAGTCTGGGCACCAAATAAGAAAACGGGTGGACATTGGTCTCCGTATGAATTCAAGTGGATTGATAATTTAGGCGCTCAAATGATAAGTGAAATCGAGGTGCTTTGTGGATCGGTGACTATACAACGTTATTCAGGACAGTACCTATATGCTATGGTACAACGTGATTTCAACGGAGAAAAGAAGGCTTTATTTGATAACATGACGGGGAATATAGCTGAATTAAATGATCCAGCGAATTCACCTGATCGTGCAAATAGCCCACCCTATATGAAAGGTATTTATCCTTCGGCCAAACAAGAAGGTGTGGATAATACATTGGTAGCTGAATGGTTCTCGAAAAATCTACTAGAGAATTCTGGGTCCACAGGCGCGATTGGTGCTGAACCATCGATTCGTGGTAGAACCATTTATGTGCCCTTGAATCTATGGTTTACTCTCGATTCACGTTGTGCGTTTCCTTTGGTTTGTTTACAGTATAATGAATTGACCATTAATATTACTTTGAGACCGATCCAAGAATTATTCCAAGTGCGCAGTGTTTTCGATTTGTCGAATGGAATAATCACTACAGATAAGGCGGGAAATTCAGTATTACGAGGGCCGTATGTTCGACCCGATTTTAACCAAGATCAATTCCAAACCTACCGATTTTTACAAACCCCGCCATCCACTGATTTATCATCAAAAAACTATACAACCCAGATGCTAACATGGAACGCGGATACACATTTATTATCCACCTACTGTTTTTTATCTAAAGAAGAGCAACAGTTATTTGCCGCCCAAGATCAAGTCTATTTGATCAAGGATATTTACGAATATGATTTTTTAAATATATTAGGTTCCTCACGAATCAAATTATTTAATACGAATCGAATGGTTGCCAGCTGGATGTGGTATTTACAGAGAAATGACGCCTTTATGCGCAATGAATGGAGCAATTATACGAATTGGGAATATGAGGGCGTCATTCCATCCAATTATATGATCGATCCATCCAATGGCGGACTATACTATACTGGAAATTATAGTCAAATGAACCAAAGGGAAATCTTGGAAACGCTGGGTATTCTTTGCTCTGGTGATTATCGTGAAAATATGCAATTAAGTGGTGTATATGACTATGTAGAGAAATATACGCGCACACAAGGAAATGCCAAAGATGGAATCTATTGTTATAATTTTTGTTTAAATACGAGTCCATATGAATATCAGCCATCGGGTGCGATTAATATGAGTAAATTTAAATTAGTGGAACTAGAATTAACTACCTGTTTACCTCCGTTCGATGTTACCAAACCTAATTTAGACATTTTATGTAATGATGGTGGCGATCCGATTTCCATTTCGACAAAGCCATCTTGGGCACTTTATCAATATAATTACAATCTTCATTTGATGGAGGAACAATATAATGTGTTATCATTTATTGGTGGTAACTGTGGATTGATGTATGCACGGTAATATTCTAATGTATATGTATGACTATAGATTAGAATTATGGAAACGCTAAAAACAACTTGGAAAAAGCCCAAAATAAAAGAAGGTCTTGTACCTTTACGAAAAAAGAAACAGCATAATCCTAAAAATATACCCCTCTTCGAAAATCTCTATGAAAATCCGGCGGTGGATATCATAGAAGGATTTACACAGCCACAAAAAACCGAATCAAATGAACAACTTGCTTGTGAAGCACAGCTGGAATTAGAGGTAGCCATTGAAAGTGCAGAAAAAGATGATACAAATGGTTTTAAAGGTGTAGAAGGTGGTTTGTCGAAATTGAATGATAGTCATCCTGCGATAGGTGGTTTTTTATATGTTTTTTATTCCATTTTTAAAAGGACCTTCGATCAAATAGCCAACATCGATCAATCCATTGGACAATTTATCCTTAATTTCCAAGAATCTGTCAATAAAATATCCACAAAAATAGCCAATAGTCTTACACAAAATACGGCGACGGAATCAGAGATCGTCATCTTTAAAGACCAAATACTAAAATTCGTTACCATTTTTTTGACTTGGCTGTTTGTCTATAATTGGTACTATGTTATTTTCTATTTGAAAGAGGCAGATAATGTTCGATATACCTTTAAATTTGATTCAATGGATCCAAATCGAACACCTGGTACAAATATTGGATTACTTTATATATTATTCGGTCCAAGTTTGCGAATCTTGGAATGGCTCAATTATTTGATCGTGATTTTGCCGGCCTGTATCGCAAGAGAATGGAAAATGAGCAACAATGTTATTTTTATATTGATGTGTCTAATTGTCGTATTTCTAGTCTTAGTAAAATTCCAAACGACGATTATGTATAACTTCGTAGGATCATTCAATTATTCTAGATATTTCCAAGAACACTTTTTTGAAAATATGACAAAAATCGATCCACTTTTTATATCGACTTATCTATTTGTTTTTGGTTTTGTTTTTATCTATGCCTGGCAGATTTTTTTCGGTGTAAATACCGGGAAAGTAAATACTTTTTGCAGAGATCTCATGAGTTCGGGTAGCACGCTGGTTTTTATGTTTGGCGCGCTTGTTTTTTTCCTATCCTTTTTGGCTTATTTTGCCTATGCATTTTTTGTCAATGTGCCGATTGGTATTACCTTTTTTTACGGATTTATTGTGTTATATTCCTTTTTTGCGATCCCTTTTTATAGCGGAACCAGCAGTTTGGACACTATACAACATATGTCTCATGTTATATTTCAGTTTTCGTTGGCGACCCATGATGAAGACGATGATACAACCTTTCAATTATCCAAGATACCTACGTATATCTATAGGTTTTTTAAAAATACGGCAAATTGGACCATGAACTTCATCTTCGAAATACTCGCTATTTTGATTTTGGTATCTGGTCTTTGCATTTATTTAGCCAATTATCGTTCTACTTCTCTTGAAAAAAGTATGTCGATTGGTAATATTTCTGCACCCGTCCATGCCGCGTTCAAAAATCTGTTCACATGGTTGATTTTGATCAATGTGTTATTAATCATTTTGTTTGTTATGTACATCAGACATAAATATAATTGTGTGAAAGAATTGATTCGTTTAGAACAGGAAACCTTACCCGATGTTGGTAGTAAATACCAAATACCACAGAATAAGGCGACGCCCGCCCCACCAATTGAAACAAAATCATCAGGCTTAGCAAAATTGCCACTTCCTGTTCCCGCACCGATGCCCTCAGGTATATCTGTAGATAAGAAACATATCCCGACAATACCAAATATAGAAAAAATGTCAAGTCTTGCTGCTGCATCTTTATTGACGCATGGTCCGACAATTGTAAAAGAATTGCCGAAACAAAACAATATAGAAAACAAAGAAAGGGTATAAAAAATAAAATAGTAATACAAGAATGGGAAAAAAATCCAAACCATCGGTTTCAAAATCCGCTCCCGGAAAAAAGGTATTTTTGCCTATGGTAAGTGTTTGTACACCTACCTATAATCGCCGCCCCTTTATCCCAATGATGTTTTCTTGTTTTCGTAATCAGGATTACCCCATGTCACGTGTAGAATGGATCATTGTGGATGATGGAACGGATAAGATCGGGGATCTAATCGCCACATCGAATATTCCCCAGATCAAGTATTTCCCTTTAGATGAAAAACTGTCACTGGGTGCAAAACGTAATTTTATGCATGAAAAATCCAAAGGATCTATTATCGTATATATGGATGATGATGACTATTACCCACCCGAGCGCATTTCCCATGCAGTAGATACTTTATTGAAAAACCCGAAGGCTCTGTGTTCCGGTTCAAGTGAGATTTACATCTATTTCAAGCATATCCAGAAAATGTATCAGGGTGGACCCTATGGACCCAATCATGCCACCGCTGGAACATTCGCCTTCCGTCGTGAATTATTAGAAAAGACCCAGTATGAATCCCATGCAGCTTTAGCCGAAGAAAAGGCGTTTCTTAAGGATTACACGATTCCCTTTGTTCAATTGGATCCAATGAAATCGATTTTGGTATTTTCACATGAACATAATACCTTCGATAAGCGTAAACTGTTGGAAAACCCTCATCCCCAGTATTTCAAAGAATCGCCGAAAACGGTGGATGATTTCATTCGTAAACCAGAAGAGGCGGATATCAAAGACTTCTTCTTGAACCGAATGGCCGGACTATTGGATGACTATGAACCCGGAAAACCGTTTATGAAACCCGATGTGATCAAACAAATCAAAGAAATCGAGGCGGATCGTAAAAAGAAGGAGGAAGAAATCAGGAAACAACAGGTCGAACAAATGATGCAACAACAACAACAGGGTGGCGCGCAACCCATTATGTTGGAACGCGAGGGCCAGCCCCCTCTTGCATTATCCAACCAACAGGTGATCGAAATCATTAATCAGCAACAAGCACAAATTGCCCAAATGGCTACACGTATACAAGAACTTGAAAATGCGCTTCATATGCAGAGTCAATTGAAGCCGGTGTAAACGAACGAAAATTTTTTATCATTCGCCAAGAAAAACCCTGAATGATACAAAATCTATATATTATTACATATATATATGTAATATATAGATGGTATTACTGAAAGCCACAATATCGAAAAAAACCAAAGGTAAAAATAAAACGGCCAAAGTAAGAATAAATAAAATAAACTGTAGCCCTCTTGTCGCAAATCGCTCCGTTTTCTCGGATACCTGTTATACTGATGATGCAATTCAAAAGATCAAACGCGCTTATAATGAAAATCACCCCGATGATCCGATTGTTTCGACGACCCCCAAAGATATTTGGAATGAATTACGTAACAGACTTACATCTTGTAAAACAGAAAAATGCTGGCTGAACCAAATTGATGATCCATATGAACGCCAACAGCTCGATGATATTTTATTCGCACCGGAAAAACCGCCAGAATGGAAACACGATAAAAACTATTGGTTATCGAATTTCGATATTGAGTCTGTACTACGACAATATGAGATTTCCCATCCTCATTTCAAGCTACTCGGCCCTACACCTATCAATTATGACACGGTACTCAAAAACGGCAAATGTGTATGGGAAGAATTATGTAGGCTGAATTTACAGGAATTATGGAATCGCGGAAAACGGAATCTTGGAATCGTATTTAATTTAGATGATCACGATGGACCTGGCCTACATTGGACCTCCATGTTTGTTGATATGAAACGGGCAACCCTATTTTACTATGATAGCGCATTATACCCTGTTCCCAAAGAAATTCGACGGCTGAAAAATACGATTCTAAAACAGGGCTTGGAAATGACGCCACCCATAAAATTCAAATATATCCGAAATCGGCGGTCTCAACAGCGCACAAGTTCGGAATGTGGAATGTATGCACTCTATTTTATCATTACTATGTTAACCGGTGGTTTGTTGGAAAAAAATATTGAGCTGTTTCGAAACCAGCCGATCCCAGATAAAAAGATGGTTGAATATCGAAATAAGTATTTCAATTGAAATGGGTTTAAACATAGATATGATTATATTTTCATAGAATAATTATGGAAACGGAATCGATACAACTCCCTGAGAATTTTGTGGCTACGATCAATGATTTTACCAAAGATTTGACCACGACTTTTCCCGAATATGCCTTTCTGTGGAAGAAATGGGAGAGCCCACAAATAAGTGTGTCGGATGCAAGAGATTTATTTATCCACTGTTTAGGCGTTTTTCCCGAACGTTTTTTCGATATTTTGAATCAGAATGTGGATATTTTTAATAAAGAGGGGTCGGTGAATACTGTTTTCTTACCGAATGTCGATTTCAAGATCCTCTATCATTGCGGAGGCGTGAGTGATAAGACGCGACAAACCCTGTGGAAATACCTACAGTTGATTTTGTTCATGTTGGTGGGTTCGGTCAAAGACAAAATGGATTTCGGTGACGCAATGAATATGTTTCAGAATATGGATGAGACCGATCTCCAAGATAAATTGAAAACCACCATTTCGAGTATGGGTGATTTTTTTAGCCAGTTCTCTGGAGACGCCACCTTCGGTGGCGATACCGAAGGTGGCAATGAAAGTGTTCCAGAAGAAGAAGCCGAATCGCGGGAAACTGGTTTTAAGCTACCGAAACCGGAGGATTTACATGAAAAGTTGAAGGGTCTATTCAATGGGAAAATCGGCACATTGGCGAGAGAAATCGCCGAAGATATTGGAGGTGATATTGCGAATGTTTTGGGCGAGGATATGTCCGATGTGAAATCGACCCAAGATATCCTGTCGAAATTGATGAAAAATCCGGAAAAAATCAACGGAATTGTGAAAACAGTGGGACAAAAGCTGGAGCAGAAAATGAAGGCGGGAGATATAACACAGGAGGAAATGATGAAGGAGGCACAGGAGTTAATGAAGCAAATGGCCAACGGAGTAGGAGGAGCTGGTGGTGCCGGAGGCATGGCGGATATGTTTAAGACGATGGCCAAGACTATGGGTCTTAATATTCCCAAAGGTGCGCGTATGGATACCAATGCGTTTACCCAGTTGGAAAAGAAGATGAGCACAAAGGATAAATTACGCGCTCGTATGGAACAAAAGAAACAGAAGATTGCTTTGGAAAAGGCGGTCGAGGCCGCGAAAATGGCCAAACAGCATGAGGATTATCAACGAATGATGGCGACGAACCCCAATATTTTTACTACGGATGATCCCGCGAATTTTGTCTTTCGTATGGGAGATGAAAAGCAGGAAAAATCGTCGATTTTGCCATTAACAGCCGCCCAAAAGAAACGCCAAAAACAAAAGGCGAAGAAACAGGCAGAGAAAACGGCGACTGAGAACAAAGAAATCGGCGTAGAAATGTAGATTATATACGCGTTCATAAAAGATATAGTTATAATTTTTGTATTTACAATTGTATTTAGATACTATATAAATGCCACCAATCACAGTTGCGGATTTTTTGTTGCCTAAAAATGCATCATTAACTAACCAGACGATTACAGATACCACTACAAGTATCTCATCGAAATTAGCCGATCTCTCAAATAACGTTGCTCGAATTACGAGTATATATTTCAGCCCTTCTGGCGACATAATGACAACAAAGGCTGGATCTATATCAACTTACGTAAACGTTATTCCAAAAATGCAACCAAGTACAGTAATAATTGCTGATGTGTCATACAATTTTGCTAATAATAAGGGAAGAATGGGCATATTTCAATCTCTGGCTACAAATATTAAGTCGATTACTATAACTGATGGACCGATTCTAGTAGGTGCTAGCTCTATATTATTATATCCAGATGTTTTTACTAAAATGACTGCGGCATCTGTTTCCGTATCGGACGCAGCTGCAAGCATCAAACTGTATTTACCCGCACTTCAAAGAGATATTAGTAATATTGGAACTATAATCATGACCGGTTCAATTACATTAGATGCCTCATCAGTCTCTACATATCCAGGTGTTGTTGACAAATTATCGCCGGCATCTGTTTCCGTATCGGACGCAGCTGCAAAC
>Ga0209188_1000739_pt1 | contig 29782 bp, 27 predicted proteins | sample C_130625_EF_Meta_FD_187307 | JGI IMG/M metagenome (GOLD analysis project Ga0209188, IMG submission 187307) | Freshwater microbial communities from Lake Croche, Canada to study carbon cycling - C_130625_EF_MetaG (SPAdes) (version 2) | ecosystem: Environmental > Aquatic > Freshwater > Lake... | reverse complement strand
CAAACCTGTTTCGTGGATAAGTGTGACGGAATATGGAAAGAATTACCACTACATTGTGAGAAAAATTGCACTGCGTGTCGCTAATTATTTTTTATATTTTTCTATGTATTTGCGCAAAATTTCAAAGAATTTTCTACCGATATACATCCCAATTTCGGCGAATTTTTCTCAAAAATTGAGTGAGAGTTAAGAATTCTCCCGATTTTTTCGAATTTCTCGCTCTCGAACGGCAAATTCGTTCGTTTCGGCATCATATTTTCTAAATTTGGGGAGAAAAATCGCCAAAATTGCGACCACAAAGACGCATATCAGCCCCCCAGAAGTTACCGAGAAGGACAAGCTAGTAGCTGCTGCAATCGATGCGGCGCGAAGTTGTCCGGCCAATGGTCCGACTGAATAGGAAAGTAATTCGATACCTGCAAGTCGTCCGCGAAGTTCGTCGGGGATAGTTTGGTTCCAGATTGTCTGGCGGAACAAGGCGCTAATTTGATCTGACCCACCAGCAATTGCCAGACAGATAAGAACCAAGATCAAAGAGTGGGTCAGACCCGAAAGTGCGATGGCTGCCCCCCAACCAATTGCCGCCGCAATGATCGCCCGGCCATGGAATCGGTATGTCTTGGTCCATCCACTAGTCAGAGTGACGGCGATGGCACCTGCAATTCCGGCGGCATAGAAAAGTCCGAGAGCCCACGGTGCATGTAAGAGGTCGGCCCAAAATGGAAAGAGCGCATTAGGCATTGCAAAGAACATCGCAGCGAGATCGATGATGTATGTCGCCAATAAATCTTGGCGGCTGAAGGCATAGCGCACACCCTCCAATAACGCTGCCAGAGATGGCTTATCAGCCTCTGATGAAGGCAGCACACTTCGCATCTGTGCAAGGAAGATGAGAGAAATTAAGTAGGTAACAATGTCGAATACATATCCGACGCTAATTGAGAATGTGGAGAAGATAATTCCGCCAAGAGTTGGCCCCAGGATAAAACCTAACTGCCAACGAAGAGTCAGAAGGTTGGATGCACTGGGGAGATCTTCATGGCTGACAAGGCGGGGCAAGATCGCACCCATCGATGGACGTTGCAGACCATCGACAACTGCGAAGAGGGCTGCGGCGAGATAGATGACAAAGGTCTTGGGGTCAGGCAGTACCGAGTTGGCGAACAACCCCAGAACGATGACGAGTGCACCGAGCTCGGTAGCCCAGATCATCTTCTTGCGATCGACTGAGTCAGCCAATACTCCGCCGTAGAGTCCAAAGATAATCAGCGGAACGATTTCAATAACGCCCAAGACACCTACCGCTAGGTATGAGTGGGTAATTTCTTTGAGCTGAAAAGGCAAGGCAACATAGGTAATCATCGATCCGAGATAAGAAATCAGCCCCGCAGTCCAGAGATTGCGGAAATCCTTATACTTTTTGAGCGGAGTCAGGTCGATTGCAAACTTTGCCATCGGAGAAGACTAGTGAAAGGTCTCTCTTTCAGTGGGAAATCTTCCCCCTCGAACTTCCTCCGCGAATTCTTGGGTGGCATCGAAGAGTTCCTTGCGCAGATTGCGATAGGCCTTGGCAAGCTTTGGGGGGTTGGCGGTAAATCCAGCCATATCTGTCCAGACAAGTACTTGGGCATCGCAGGTACTACCGGCGCCGATTCCGATCGTTGGAATTGAAAGTGCTGCGGTAATTCGGGCGGCAAGTTCGGCCGGAACTAATTCAAGGACGATGGCAAAGGCCCCCGCTTTTTCCAGGGCGAGCGCTGCATCGAAAATTGCATCGCCATCGGTGCGACCCTGCACCCGATAGCCACCTAATTGGTGAAGTGATTGTGGGGTAAGGCCCAAGTGGCCCATGACAGGAATGCCGACTGACGTTAACTTTTCAATCGTTGCGATATGTGCGCCTTCAAGTTTGACTGCCATCGCACCAGCTTCTTTAAAGAAACGAGTCGATGTTGCAAGTGCATGTTCTGTAGATGCTTCATAGGAACCAAAGGGCAGGTCTGCCACAACAAGTGCGCGGCTTGATCCGCGGACAACTGCGCGAGTCAGCGGAATCAAATCATCGACGGTGACAGGGATGGTGTTCTCTTCACCCAAGAAATTATTTCCTGCGCTATCGCCGACCAGAAGGACCGGGATACCTGCCTCATCAAAGATCGATGCAGTCATCTGTTCATAGCTGGTCAGCATCGCCCATTTTTCACCGCGCTCTTTTGCAGCGCGTAGGTCGAGGATGCTCACGCGACGATGCGAGGCACCGCCATACAGGGTCGTTGATGTACTCATTTTTTCTTCTCCTGCCTCGAAGCCTCATGCGAGGTCCCCGGGTCGACACCAATCGTACTCCCGATACTCTTGAACTATGAAGTTGCGTTTGGCGCTGGCTCAAGTGAACCCAACGGTCGGAGACCTTGTGGGGAATGCTGCGTTGGTTAAGAAATCCGTCGATCAAGCAGTTGCTGCAGGTGCGCATATCGCGATATTTCCTGAGATGGTTCTGACCGGATATCCCGTTGAAGATTTAGCGCTACGCCCCTCATTTCAGCTCGCAAGTAAAGCTGCGATTGCATCCCTTGCGGCGCAATTAGATAAGAAGATCGTTTCTATCGTTGGGTACTTAGATCAAGTTGATGGCAAGCCACAGAATATGGTGGCGGTTATTGCAGGGGGCGAAATCAGAGCGCGCTATGCCAAGTGCCACCTGCCGAATTACGGCGTCTTCGATGAATTCCGCAATTTTGTAGCAGGAGATTCAACCTTGGTTGTTCGCATCCACGGCGTCGATGTCGGAATCGCGATCTGTGAAGACCTCTGGATTGACGGTGGCATCACCAGCCAATTAGCTGCCCGAACACCGGGACTTGTCATTGTTCCCAACGGTTCACCTTATGAACGTAATAAAGATGACGTGCGCCTTGCCCTTGTCGCCAAACGCGCTCGCGAGGCTAAGGCCCCACTTGCCTATGTCAATATGACAGGTGGCCAAGATGATTTAGTTTTCGATGGCGACAGCATTGTTGTTGCAGCCGATGGTTCTGTGATTGCACGAGCTCCGCAATTTGAAGATGGCGTCATGGTTGTTGATGTCGATGTTGCGACCGGTACATCGAAACCTGATCTGATTATTTCTGAAGGCACAGTTGAGATTGCACAACCACTTGTTCCGGGGATTGCACATCGCCTAGGCGATGAAGAAGAAATGTGGAACGCCATTGTTGTAGGTCTTCGTGACTATGTTGCTAAGAATGGATTTACATCTGTATTAGTGGGGCTCTCAGGTGGCATCGATTCAGCCCTCGTTGCAGCCCTTGCCATCGACGCCCTTGGACCTGCATCTGTTCACGCTGTCGGTATGCCAAGTAAATATTCATCCGAGCACTCCATTGCAGATGCGCACGATATGGCTGCCAAGACGGGCATTGGTTTTCGCATCATCGAGATTCAGGCAATGGTCGATTCCTTTGGCGCCGAAGTAGAGCTGACTGGCCTGGCTGCAGAAAATCTGCAGGCACGCGTTCGCGGAACAACCCTGATGGGCCTTTCCAATCAATATGGCCATCTTGTTCTTGCCACCGGAAATAAATCAGAGCTGGCATGCGGATATTCGACTTTGTATGGAGATGCCGTAGGAGGATATGCACCGATTAAAGATATTTATAAGACAGATGTCTGGGCGTTATCTCGTTGGCGCAACAAGGTAGCTCAAGAAGCTGGGGAAGTCCCACCAATTCCAGAAAATTCAATCACCAAAGAGCCATCTGCAGAGCTACGTCCTGATCAAAGAGATTCTGATTCACTTCCCGAGTACGAGATTCTCGACAAGGTTTTGAAAGCCTATGTCGATGATGATTTAGGTCGGGATGCTTTGATTTCAGCAGGTTTTGATAAGGAGCTTGTGATGCGCGTTATCGCTATGGTCGATAAGGCTGAATACAAGCGGCGCCAATATCCACCTGGCACCAAGGTCTCTAAGCGTGCTTTTGGTAAGGATCGACGCCTTCCAATGACATCTAAGTGGCGCGAACTCTAATTTTGTAACACTGCCGTAACGTCGCTTTGGCACGATGGCCCACATGTCCCCAGCCGATAACATCAGCAAGCAGCAAGAGTTTGTTCTTCGCACAATCGAAGAACGCGATATTCGTTTCATTCGTCTCTGGTTTACCGACATTCTGGGAACTTTGAAATCTGTTGCTATCGCACCTGCCGAACTCGAGAATGCATTTGATGAAGGAATCGGTTTCGACGGTTCTGCAATTCAAGGATTTGCTCGCGAATCTGAATCCGATATGTTGGCAAAGCCAGACCCTGCAACATTTACGATCTTGCCATGGCGCGCTGAAGCACAAGGTGCGGCACGTATCTTCTGCGATATCACTCTGCCAAGTGGTGAAGCATCTCCTGCAGATCCACGCAATGTTCTGCGTCGCACATTAGATAAGGCTGCAAAGATGGGATACACCTGTTACACCCATCCTGAAATTGAATTCTTCCTCTTTAAATCACAACCAGAAAAAGGCGAACAACCGGTTCCAGTTGATCAAGGTGGGTACTTCGATCACACGCCAGCTGTTGTGGGCCACGACTTCCGCCGCCAAGCTATTACCTTGCTTGAAGCGATGGGCGTATCTGTTGAATTTAGCCATCATGAAGGCGCACCTGGACAACAAGAGATTGATCTTCGTTATGCAGATGCCTTAAGCACTGCAGATAACATCATGACCTTCCGCCATGTCATTAAGGAAGTCGCACTCAACCAAGGTTTCTACGCATCCTTTATGCCAAAGCCCTTCACCGATCACCCAGGTTCTGGAATGCATACGCACGTATCTCTCTTTGAAGGTGAGAAGAATGCTTTCTATGATTCCAACGCAGAACTCAATCTCTCACCTGTCGGTCGCCAATTTATTGCAGGCATCTTGAAGCATGCTGCGGAAATCACTGCCGTCACTAATCAATGGGTCAACTCTTATAAGCGCCTGCAAGGTGGAGGAGAAGCGCCTTCAACTATTTCGTGGGGCCACAATGATCGCGGCGCACTTGTACGAATTCCTATGTATAAGCCCAATAAAGAGAATTCAACGCGCATCGAATTCCGTTCACCGGATTCTGCATGTAATCCATATCTTGCTTATGCGGTGATGCTTGCTGCGGGCCTTAAGGGAATTGAGAAGAAGTACGTACTCGAGCCATCGTCTGATACTCAATTGCTCCCATCCAACCTGGAAGAAGCAATCCTTGTGATGGAGAAGAGCGATCTCGTTCGCGAAACTTTAGGTGAGCACGTCTTCGATTACTTCCTTCGTAATAAGCGCTCAGAGTGGCAGGACTATCGCCGCCAGGTCAGCGCCTACGAATTAGATCGATATTTACCAGTCTTGTAACCACTCATTTCTGCAGCCTGTAGGTACCCTAAATACATGGCTAAAGAGATAAACGCATCAACAATTCGTCGCTACAACCTCATTGCAGGTGTATTCCACCTTGCACAAATGATCGTAGTTCTGGTCCTTGCAAATGATTTCTCACTTCCAATTGTGGCTCGCTATATGGCAGGCCCTCCAGGAAGCACATTCGCCGAACCTGTCACGCTACTGAACACTCCAGTTGGTCTTGCTGTTGCAATCTTCTTAGGACTCTCTGCCTTCTTCCACTTCCTTGTCATTAGCCCCACATTCTTCGCGCGTTACAGCGCAGGACTTGCCGCTCACCGCAATTATTTCCGCTGGGTCGAATACTCAATTTCATCGTCAGTAATGATTGTTCTGATTGCTCAGATTTGTGGAATTGCAGATGTCGCAGCAATTGTTGCGATCTTCGGTGTTAATGCATCGATGATCCTCTTTGGCTGGCTGCAAGAGAAGTATGAAGAACCAGGCAATGGCGGATGGCTTCCCTTTATCTTCGGATGTATTGCAGGAATTGTTCCGTGGCTAGCTCTGGTCTTCTATGTATTTGCAATTGGTGGACCTGGAGATACAAAGGCGCCAGCATTTGTCTACGGAATCGTTATTTCACTCTTCGTACTCTTTAATACATTTGCAGTAGTTCAGTACCTTCAATATAAGAAGGTCGGCAAATGGTCTGAATATTTGCGCGGAGAAAAGACCTACATCACGCTTTCGTTGGTCGCTAAATCAGCGTTGGCTTGGCAGATATTTGCCTCCACCTTGATTCAGTAACCCATTACGCGTTATCCTTAACGCCTTATGAAGCTCCGCGGACTCCTCCTTATCCGCCGTAGCGAGGCCTAGGTCCGAAACTTTTAAGTTTCGGCCGAAGAGATTGACCGGTCTCCTCGCTGCGGAGTTTGGTGTTGCCGGTAAACACCTTCGGATTACCAAACAAATAAGGAGCAGTGAAATGAATTTCCCAAAGCAAACGCCTTCAAAGATGCCGGTGCATCGTTACGCGCCTTTTATTCCTGTTGAACTTGAAGATCGCACATGGCCAAGTAAGAAGATGACTAAAGCACCGCAGTGGTGTTCCGTTGATCTTCGCGATGGCAACCAGGCGCTTATCGATCCGATGGATACACCTCGCAAGCTTGCAATGTTTAAATTGCTCGTTGCGATGGGGTACAAAGAGATTGAAGTAGGTTTTCCGTCAGCATCTCAGACTGATTTCGACTTTGTCCGCAAAATTATTGATGAAGGTTTGATTCCGGATGATGTCATCATCCAGGTACTTACCCAGGCTCGCGAACCGCTTATCCGTCGCACCTATGAATCTATCAAGGGTTCAAAGCAGGCAATCGTCCATCTCTACAACTCAACGTCAACGTTGCAGCGCCGCGTTGTCTTCGGCCTTGATAAAGATGGCATCAAGAAGATTGCAACCGATGCTGCTCAACTCTGCCTAGATTTAATGGCTACGGTACCTGAGACAAAGATTTCATTTGAGTACTCACCTGAGTCATACACAGGAACAGAGCTCGAATTTGCTGTTGAGGTATGTAACGCAGTCAACGATATTTGGAAGCCAACTCCACAGTGGAAGACGATTATGAATCTTCCAGCAACTGTCGAAATGGCGACCCCCAATGTCTATGCAGATTCCATTGAATGGATGTGTCGCAATCTCAACAATCGCGATAGCGTGATTGTGTCGCTGCACCCACATAATGATCGTGGAACAGGTGTTGCAGCTGCTGAGCTTGGATATTTAGCCGGAGCAGATCGCATCGAAGGAACTCTCTTCGGCAACGGTGAGCGCACCGGAAACGTATGTCTTGTCACTCTTGGAATGAATTTGGTTTCACATGGAATAGACCCCCATATTGATTTCAGCGATATCGATGAAATTCGTCGCACAGTCGAATATGGCAATCAATTACGTGTTCCTGAGCGTCATCCTTACGGCGGAGACCTTGTCTTTACAGCGTTCTCTGGTTCCCACCAAGATGCGATTAAGAAGGGCTTTGAACACTTAGAGCGCGATGCAAAGGCTGCAGGAAATGCAGTCGATGATCACACCTGGGCTGTTCCATATTTACCGATTGATCCCAAAGATATTGGTCGCTCATATGAAGCCGTTATTCGGGTGAATTCGCAATCAGGCAAGGGCGGAGTTGCTTATCTGATGAAGAATGAACATTCACTCGATCTTCCTCGTCGCCATCAAATTGAGCTATCAAGAATTGTTCAGGCAAAGACCGATAACGAAGGCGGCGAAATCACTGCAGAACAGTTATGGCATGTCTTCGAAGATGAATATCTGCCTACTGAAACAGCAGCATGGGGACGATTCCGCCTTAAGGGAATGTCACAGAACTCTGTCATGGGCGAAGATGTTCAACTCACCGTCAAGATGACAGATCGCGGTGAAGCAATTGAATTATCAGGAACCGGTAACGGTCCTATCGCTGCCTTCTGCCATATCTTGCAGAGCTACGGTGTTGATGTTCGCGTACTTGATTTCCACGAGCATGCACTTTCATCAGGTGGAGATGCATCAGCTGCTGCCTATCTTGAGTGTGAAATTGCAGGAGAAGTCTTCTGGGGAGTCGGAATCGACCCTAATACAACGACTGCTTCACTGAAGGCAGTCGTGTCTGCAATCAATCGCGCTATTCGCTAACTATCGTACGCAGTATGCCTGCGCCTCAATCAAAGCTCTATCGCGATGAGGCAATCATTTTGCGCACTCAGAAGTTGGGTGAAGCAGATCGCATCATCACTTTGCTGACAAAAGAGCATGGTCGTATTCGCGGTGTGGCAAAGGGCGTTCGTCGCACGATGTCTAAATTTGGTGCACGGTTAGAACCCGGTAGCCATGTAGATATTCAGATGCATTCGGGAAAAACTTTTGACACGATAACTCAAGTTGAGGCGTTGATGAACTATGGTGAAGCGCTCACCGATGATTACCAGCGCTGGACAATTGCGCATGCGATTCTCGAAACTGCCGAACGATTTACCCAACAAGAGGAAGAGCCAGCCCCTCAAGAATTTCAATTAGTAGTCGGCGGCATGAAAGCACTCGCCGACAATCGTTACGATTCATCTCTTATCCTTGATGCATTCTTGCTGCGATCGCTCTCAATCGGTGGGTACGAACCATCAATGACAGCATGTTCGCGATGCGAGAAGCCAGGACCACATCGCTACTTCTCATTAGTGGGCGGTGGATCTGTCTGTATGGATTGCCGGCCATCTGCATCAGCAACTGCAACGCCAGAAGCGTTATCGCTCATGCAAGCGCTCTTGATTGGCGACTGGGATGTTGCTGAAAAAAGCGAACATCGCCATCGCCGAGAGGCTAGTGGTTTGGTAACTGCTTACCTACAATGGCACCTTGAACGCGGATTGCGAAGTCTGCCGATGGTTGAAAGGGCTTAACGAAAACTTTGATGGCTAAGAAGATCGAGATTCCCCAACACATCGCAATCGTGATGGATGGAAATGGCCGTTGGGCAAAAGAGCGCGGATTGCCACGTACTGCCGGACATCAAGCTGGTGAAAAAGTCCTCTTCGATATCGTTGAAGCAGCTATTGGTTTTGGAGTGAAAGAAATTAGCGCCTATGCATTCTCCACCGAAAATTGGAAGCGCAGCCCTGAGGAAGTGAAATTTTTGATGGGATATAGCCGCGAGATGCTTCGTACTCGTCGTGATCGCCTCAATGAAATGGGAGTAAGAATCAATTGGCTGGGCCGCCCACAAAAGTTATGGAAGTCTGTGATTTCAGAGCTTGAAGAGGCAGAAGATTTAACGAAGAAGAATAAGAAACTCACACTCAATATGTGTGTCAATTACGGAGGACGCGCAGAAATAGTTGATGCTGCCGCTGAACTTGCACGCGATGTAAAGCGTGGAAAAGTAAAGGCAGATTCGATTACTGAGAAGACTTTAGAAAAGTACCTATATTCACCCAAGATGCGCGATGTTGATATGTTCCTGCGTTCATCGGGTGAACAGCGCACCAGCAACTTCTTGCCATGGCAATCTTCCTATGCCGAGTTCGTCTTTATGGATGTCTTGTGGCCAGATATGACGCCACAGTTATTATGGAAAGCAATCGAGATTTATTCGGAGAGAGATCGTAGATTCGGAAGTGCGTAGCTAATTCCGAATTGATTGGTTTGCGGAAGTGCTTAAAGGGAAGCTACGACGCCCCACATAATTACTACGCCAACGATTGTTGCAAAGAATGTCCAGCGAGATGAGTGACGTGAATGCGCTTCAGGCAAGATATGAGAAGTCGCTAGGTAGATAACAAAACCTGAGAAGAGCGCTAGGTATAGCGCTAGCAGTGAATCATTGAGAACTAAGTATGTTCCAACACTTGCTCCACCGATTCGTGCCACAGCGTCAACTGCAAGAAGTGAGTAACTCTTCTTACTCCAATGACCGCTCTTGACCATCAGCGAAACTGTGTTGAGGCCATCGCTAAAGGCGTGAACAACGACTGCGATAAATACTGCATATCCAAGTGAATGGCTGACTTTGAATGCAACGCCGAGACCAACACCGTCGAGAAATACATGGCCACCCATTGCTATTGCGCCAAGTGAACCTGCGATGTTGTGATGTTCGTGATCGTGCCCGTAATCAGATTCGGCAGGTTCGTGGCTACCAAAGATTCCTTCGATAATGTGAAGAGATAAGAATCCAAGAAGGATTGCTAGTGAAACTGTACGAATTCCACCGATAGAAGCAGTATTCATTGAGAAGACTTCTGGAAGCAGATCAAAGCCAACGAGTCCGAGAAGTAAACCTGCAGATAGTCCGAGTACTAAGTGGAATCGATCGGAAGATTTCAGAGCGACATAGCCACCGAAGGTGGTCGCAAGCACTGTAATTGCTGCGAAGAGGATGGCTAGGTTCATGTCCCAAGGATATCCGCATTAGAGTTCTCTCATGATTGCTATCGCTCGCTTTGAAGTGCAGTTGGCCGAAAGTGCAGCGTTTGAGAAAGATATTCGCACCGCTTATGAGGCTCTTGCTTCCTGTGTTGGGTTTATCGATGGCGAATATGGTCAGAATCTCGATCAATCAAATCTCTGGGCGCTCGTTACTCGTTGGGAAAATGTTGGCTCATATCGCCGCGCCCTCAGCGCTATGCGCACAAAGCTCGAAGCAATTCCATTGCTGGCACGTGCAATTGATGAACCTGGGGCCTACGAGATAAACTAAGGTCAGGATTTCAACGCCCGTTGTTATTCGCCGACAGCCAGCCGGACGGAGAAAAAAGAGATGGCCGTAGATCGTTTAGAAAATATTGTTTCACTCTCCAAGCGTCGTGGATTTGTATTTCCCTCTTCTGAAATTTATGGAGGCCTTCGCGCTTCCTGGGATTACGGCCCACTCGGTGTAGAACTTAAAAATAACGTCAAACGCCAATGGTGGAAATCCATGGTCATGGGCCGCGAAGATGTAGTGGGTCTCGACTCTTCAGTTATTTTGGCTCGCGAAGTCTGGGAAGCATCAGGACACGTTGCAACATTTAGCGATCCGCTTACCGAATGTACTGCCTGCCATAAGCGTTACCGCGCGGATCATCTTGAAGAGGCATATGAAGCAAAGCATGGAAAGGCACCAGCATCCCTTGCAGATATGAACTGCCCTGCATGTGGAAATAAAGGCCAATTCACAACACCGAAGCAATTCTCGGGGCTACTCAAGACTTTCCTGGGACCTGTCGAAGATGAATCAGGACTTGCCTACCTTCGCCCAGAAACTGCGCAAGGAATCTTTATCAACTTTGATCAAGTGATGACAACATCACGTAAAAAACCACCTTTTGGCATTGGTCAGATCGGAAAATCTTTCCGAAATGAAATCACACCAGGTAACTTCATCTTCCGTACTCGTGAATTCGAACAGATGGAGATGGAATTCTTCGTAGTTCCAGGAACTGATGAAGAGTGGCATCAATATTGGATTGATACACGTCTTGCTTGGTATAAAGATCTTGGAATCAATCCAGATCGCTTGCGTATCTACGATCATCCCAAAGAGAAGTTATCGCACTATTCAAAGCGCACCGCAGATATTGAATATAAATTCGAATTTAACGGAACCGAATGGGGCGAGCTCGAAGGCATTGCTAACCGCACCGACTTCGACCTCAAGGCTCACTCTGCAGCATCGGGTAAAGATCTTTCTTACTTTGACCAAGAGAAGAATGAACGCTGGACTCCATTTGTCATCGAACCTGCAGCAGGTGTGGACCGTTGCACGCTCACATTTATGATGGATGCATATACAGAAGATGAAGCACCTAATGCAAAGGGCGAGATGGAAAAGCGCGCAGTGATGAAGTTTGATCACCGCTTAGCCCCTGTTAAGGCTGCAGTATTGCCACTCTCACGTAATGCAGATCTGTCACCAAAGGCGCGCGATCTTGCTACGCAGTTGCGTAAGAACTGGAATATCGATTTCGATGATTCGGGTGCAATCGGTCGTCGCTACCGTCGTCAGGATGAAATCGGTACTCCGTACTGCATCACCATCGACTTTGAGACGCTGGAAGATCAAGCAGTCACTATTCGTGATCGCGACACAATGGCGCAAGAGCGCATCGGTATTGATCAAGTAGAAGCATGGCTAGCACCACGTCTACTCGGCTGCTAGATCCACTGCAGCTTCCACTTAAAGATGGTCTTCATCTCGTAGACCCTCCTGTTGTTCTTGCACCCATGGCGGGAATTACAAATGCAGCATTTCGCATGCTCTGTCGCGAACAAGGTGCAGGTCTCTTTGTCTCCGAGATGGTTACTGCGCGTGCACTGTTAGAACGAATTCCTGAAACGCTGCGGATGATCGAACCTGGTGCAGGTGAATGGCCACGTTCTGTTCAGTTATATAGCGTCGATCCTCACCACATGGGTGAGGCTGTCAAGATGATTGGTCGCGAAAATTTAGCTGACCATATTGATATGAACTTTGGATGCCCGGTTCCCAAAGTAACGCGCAAAGGTGGGGGAGCGGCCCTTCCCTTTAAACGCAACCTGTTCCGTGAAATCGTAAAAGCTGCAGTCGATAACGCAAAACCATATGGAATTCCCGTCACCGTAAAGATGCGCATCGGTATTGATACTGATCACCACACTTATTTAGAGGCAGCAAAGTCTGCGGCCGACTTAGGAGTTGCCTGGGTTGCTCTTCATGCCCGCACTGCGCAGCAGATGTATGAAGGTAAAGCAGATTGGTCTGCAATCAAAAATCTTGTTGAACACTTAAAACCAACAGGTGTTCCTGTACTTGGTAACGGAGATATCTGGTCAGGTGCAGATGGCGTTGAAATGGTGCGCCAGACAGGGTGCGCAGGCGTTGTTGTGGGCCGTGGTTGCTTAGGTCGTCCTTGGTTATTCGCAGATCTCGTCGATGCATTTAATGGTGGAGATAAACGCATACTTCCGACGTTGCACGAAGTGCGCGAAGTCATGTATCGCCATGGCGAATTAATCGTTGATTACTTTGAATCCGAAGACCGTGGCTGCCGCGATTTACGTAAACATATGGCGTGGTACCTCAAAGGTTTCCGTGTTCCATCAGAGCTGCGCCGCCAATTCGGAATGGTTGCATCCCTCAAAGAACTTCGCTCTCTTCTAGATCAACTCGAAGATCAGCCATACCCGATTGAGATTGGTGATAAACCACGTGGCCGCACAAGTAGTGGCCGCCCGCCAACTTTGCCCGACGGATGGCTCAATGATCCTGATGAAATGATTCATCTCGACGTTGAAGATATGTTCTCGGGCGGCTGATGTTTAAATTTTTTCGTCGACTAATCTCACTTTTTCTTGCAATCGTGATTATCATTCCAACATATGCACTTTTTGTTACCTGGCATTCGGCTCATAATCCCTCTTTTCGCACAACAGCTGAAGTCATTGTTGTTCCGGGAGCGGCGCAATTAAATGGTGCACCTGGTGAAGTCCTCCTTGCGCGACTTGAAGAAGCTAAGCGCATCAGAGATTTAGGGTATGCACCGTTGATTATTACCGTTGGCGCTGGTGCACCAGGTGATCGAACAACAGAAGCTGCATCTGGAAAGTATTGGCTCACTCATCACGGGGTGAAGAAGAGCACAGTAATTTCAATTCCTATCGGCCGAGATACCTTGAGCCAGACACAGGCATATATCAAGGTGATGAAGGAGAGAAAGATTTATAACGTCATCATTGCAACAGATGCGTATCACTGCCAACGAGCGATGACGATGGCCAATGATCTCGGTGCAACAGCAACATGTTCGCCTGCGAAGACTGGCCCTAATTCATTAGAAAATTCTCACTATCGCTACCTTGTACGCGAAGCAGGTGCCTATCTTGCCTACATCACGCTAGGTCGACGAGGGATTCATATCTCCGATCATCTGACCAATAACCAACTTGTAAGGTATGTGCATGACATCGTCCGTTAACGGTTACAGCGAGAGCGATCAAGAACGCTTTCTCTACGAACCAGCCAAACGTCCGGGACGTACCGAATTTATGCGCGATCGTGCGCGTGTTATTCACTCCGCAGCGCTACGACGACTAGCTGCAAAGACGCAGGTGGCAGTCCCATGGGAGAACGATTTCCAACGCACACGTCTATCGCATTCACTGGAATGTGCACAGATTGGTCGCGAACTCGGAGAATCATTGGGCGCAGATCCTGATCTACTCGAGACTGCATGTCTGTCACATGACATGGGGCACCCACCATTCGGTCACAACGGTGAAGAAGCACTTGCTGAAGTTGCTGCACCTTGTGGTGGCTTTGAAGGCAATGCGCAATCATTTCGATTACTTACTCGCATTGAAGCAAAGACTGTCGATAGCAATGGAAAGAGCATGGGTCTGAATTTAACTCGCGCCTCACTTGATGCTGCAACAAAATATCCATGGGCAAGTGCTGAAAACCCCCGCAAATTTGGTGTGTATGACGATGATGTCGAAATCTTTAATTGGGTACGACAAGGTGCACCGGCTGGACGTAAATGTATCGAAGCGCAGATTATGGATTGGTCCGATGATTGCGCATATTCAGTGCACGATTTTGAAGATGCAATTTTTGCTGGCCAAGTCACTGTCCAGAACTTCGATAATGATTTCGAGATTCTGTATTCGGAGATGACCAATAGCTATGGAAGCGATGCAACGAAAGATGAAGCAGCGGCAGCCTTAACCAGATTGCAACAGCTATCGTGCTGGCCCATTAACTTTGATCGCAGCCATAGATCACTCGCGCGTTTGAAAGATACCGCCTCCCAATTGATTGGACGTTTTGTACTTTCAGCAGAGCTTGAGACTCGTAAAGTTCATGGTGATGGTCCACTTACTCGTTACAGTGCAAATCTTGAAATTCCACGCGATCAGAAGATTGAGGTTGATTTTCTGAAATCAGTAGCCGGCCATTACCTCATTGGGGCATCTGCATCACAAGAGCGTTATGCAAAGCAGCAGATTGTCATCCACGAACTTGTTGACATGCTCTTCACCGCAGCCCCTAAAGAGTTGGACCCAATCTTTGAAGATGACTGGAAGGTTGCGACCACCGATGCGCAGCGACTTCGCGTAGTTGTCGACCAGATTGCCAGCCTGACCGACCCCGGCGCATATGCGCTCCATGCGCACCTTTCAAAGCGTAGATAAGGTAGGAACATGAGCGGTCGCATCAAGGCAGATGACATTGTCTATGTGCGCGAGCATGCACATATTGATGAAGTCGTCACCGCTGCGGGAGTTGCACTCAAGAACGCTGGTGGGGGACAGAAGAAAGGGCTCTGTCCTTTCCATGATGAGAAATCTCCCTCATTTCACGTAACACCATCAAAGAATTATTACCATTGCTTTGGCTGCGGAGCCGGCGGTGATGTTATTGATTTTGTGATGAAGACAGATCACTTAAGTTTTACCGAAACTATCGAACGACTTGCCTCCCAAATTGGCTACACGTTGCGCTATGAAGAAGGTGGCCCAACCCAACCGACGTCGCAGCGCTCTCGTCTCTATGCCGCAAACCTTGCTGCTGCAAAGTTCTATCAAGATTTACTGAATACATCCCCTGATGCAGCACATGGTCGCGATCTCTTAACTAAACGTGGATTTGATAAGGCAGCATGCGATGCATTTGGTGTCGGATATGCGCCCAATGGTTGGGATGGACTGACAAAACATCTACGCGCTGCAGGATTTACTATCGAAGAGTTAGAAGAGGCAGGTCTTTCCAAGATGGGCGAACGCGGACCCATCGATAAATTCCGCAATCGTGTGATGTGGCCGATCAAAGATATCTCTGGTGACGTCATAGGTTTTGGTGCTCGTAAATTGGCAAGTGATGAAGAAGATCAAGGTCCGAAGTACCTCAATACATCTGAAACCCCTATCTATAAGAAGTCACAAGTTCTCTATGGCCTGGATATGGCGAAGAAAGATATTGCCAAGAGTCGCCAAGTAGTTGTCGTTGAAGGCTACACCGATGTGATGGCTTGCCACCTTGCTGGAATCACCACTGCAGTTGCCACATGTGGAACTGCATTTGGCGATGATCACATTCGCATTATTCGCCGCCTACTTATGGATGCCGATACATTCCGCGGCGAAGTGATCTTTACCTTCGACGGCGATGCTGCAGGTCAGAAAGCTGCCATGAAGGCATTTGGCGATGATCAGAAATTTGTGACACAGACCTTCGTTGCTGTCGAACCTGATGGCCTTGATCCATGCGATCTTCGCCAACATAAAGGTGATTTAGCACTTCGGGATTTGATTGCAAAGCGCGTTCCACTCTTTGAATTCGCAATTCGCACCGAGCTGAAGAAGCACGATCTCACAACTGCCGAGGGTCGTGTCAATGCGCTCAATACTGCAGCCCCACTCGTTGCTGCTATCCGCGATAAATCGCTGCGACCTGAATACATTAAATCGTTATCAGGATGGCTTGGTACAGAGACAGAAGTTGTTACATCGGCTGTCAATACTGCGCTGAAGAAAGTGACAACTGTTACTGAACCAATTGAGGCGCCCAATGCAGATACTGCATGGCGTCCAAATCCCACTGAACCAACCTTAATGCTCGAACGTGAAGTATTGAAAGCAAAGTTACAGATGTCAGGACTGGTCTTAGATTGGAAAACAATCGAAGATGATGCATTTACCCATCCTGCCTATCGCGAGCTTCGACGCATCATCGACACCTTCGGAACTGAGCCTGCGCTCCTTGAAAATGTGACCGACGAACGTATGCGCCAATTATTTACAGAACTCTCTGTCGAACCTGTGCGCACAGATGGCGCAGTCTCTGAAAAATATGTTTCCAGTATTGTTGCAAGGCTTCGAGAAGTATTGGTCAGTCGCAAAATTGCAGATCTCAAATCAAGTTTGCAGAGACTCAATCCTGTTGAAAATCAGACTCAATACAATGCAGCATTCGCCGATTTGGTAGCTCTTGAAACCCAGAAGCGGGGGCTCCACGAACTATCCATAGCCTCGTTGTAGCGTTGGATTTTGGCAGGTACATCGCCTGCGGTAGAGTTCGCATCTCATTCCCTGATAGCTCAACGGCAGAGCAGTCGACTGTTAATCGACAGGTTCTTGGTTCGAATCCAAGTCAGGGAGCCAGTTTCACGATTCATCCCACTCTCCGGGCTTCATCATGCAAATCTCAGCCTGGAGTCCTAATCTCATCCCATGAATTCAATCCAAAGTATTCCTCGTGGCGCAATAACATCCTGGCGAAGCCAATCAAATGGTCAGCGCATCTTGCGTCTGTTCTTGGGAGTTACATGGATCTATGCCGGATGGGTCAAGGCCAGTGATGCAGGATTTCTCACTGCAGGTGCACCTACTTATATCGGTACACAGCTAGCGGCATTTGCTCAGAGTTCACCGATTGGAGCGATTCTCAATCACACCGTCGAGCATGCAGCGCTAGTCGGAATCTTTGTCATGGCTTCTGAGTTTGCAATCGGTTTTGCAACTCTTCTCAACGTTGCACCAACATCTGCAGCTTTTGGCGGATTCGCAATGGCCACAGGGTTGTGGCTCTCAAGTTCTTTCCACACATCTCCATACTTCTTAGCAAGTGATAGCGCCTACGCAATATTGTGGCTGGCTTATCTTCTACACATGATTGGAAAACGTACTATGCCTTCAATGAATATCGAACGTCGCGGAGTAATTCGAACCGGAGCCATCGGAGCAATCGCAGTACTTGCATCCTTTGCAGGTCGCGCATTCCCAACTGCATCAGCTGCATCAACTTCAGTGAAATCAACATCCAAGGGTGCAAAGGGCCAGATTATTAAACTGGCAGACCTACCTATCGGTGGAACTTTTAACTTTATTCATTCAACACAAGGAATGCCAGCGATTCTCTTTCGCACCAAGGTTGGCGTCTTTGCATACTCTGCAATCTGCACACATCAAGGTTGCACCGTTGATTACGACAAGGCTTCAAAACATCTCAAGTGCCCATGCCACGGCGCCGAATTCGATCCCGCCAACGGTGCCAAAGCAGTCGCAGGGCCAACACAAACCCCGCTTGGAAAGATCAATGTAAAGGTCAGCGGCGCTTGGGTTATTGAAGCCTAATAATTTTCTCAAGAATTAACAGGCAAATCTCAGCAATCATAGGCAGAATATCGCTCATGAAGAACCTCAAAGTAATTATTGGTTTTGTTGTTGGCGCAGCTCTAGCAGCAACAATCGCTACTGCTGCGACAACTACAACAGGTGGCTCAATTAAGGCTTGTGCAGATAACCGCACACAGGCTCTCTATCTATCGAGCACTGGCACATGTTCTGCCAACCGCACACTTGTCGAAATCGGTGGAGCTGGCATGAATACCAAAGCCATTGCATCCCTTGTAACTCCCTCTGTTGTATCAATCTCAGTAACAACCGCGGCTGGTGGAGGCACAGGTTCAGGTTCGATTTATAAGACCAACTCTTCTTCAAGTTACATCATCACCAACAATCACGTTGTCAATACATCAGGTGCAGCTGCCACAATCAAGGTCGAACTCTCTAATGGTGACCAATACCCTGCAAAGATTGTGGGCCAGGATCCCGGTTATGACATTGCAGTGCTTCAGATTCAATTAGGTAATTTGCCTGTCGTAGCCATTGGAGATTCCACCAAGGTCAGCGTCGGCGACCCAGTTCTAGCTATTGGTTCACCTCTTGGTCTTGCAAGTACAGTGACAAGTGGAATTATCTCGGCGCTCAATCGTCCCGTATCTACCGGAACCGCTGATGCGCAGTCATATGTAGATGCGATTCAGACAGATGCTGCAATTAACCCTGGTAATTCAGGTGGCGCACTCATCGATGCACAAGGTCGAATCATCGGCGTCAACTCAGCGATTGCAACTCTCTCCAGTGGTTCAACAAGTGGAAGCATCGGACTTGGATTCTCCATCCCGATCAATGAAGCAAAGCGCGTCATCGACGAGATCATTGCAACTGGAAAATCTACGCGACCAGTGCTCGGTGTCTTCTTCGATACAACCTTTACGGGTGAAGGTGCCAAGATTGGCAAACTTAGTCCAGGTGAAGGAGCCGAGAAGGCGGGAATCCCAGTTGGTGCAATTATTCGAAGTATCGATGGCGTCAAGATTCCTAATACCGATGCTGCAATTGTCCGCATTCGTTCCTATGCACCTGGTGCAACTGTCACAGTCGTTGTCGATCTTCCAACAGGTGGAAGTAAGACCTTCAAGGTCACTTTAGGGTCAGCACCAGCTATCTAATTCGTATTGGGTAGGACCTAACGAGTACATTTGCGTCATGGCGCTCTTCACTATGCAGGTATCTCTTCCCGATCGTCCCGGCTCACTCGGCATGCTCGCATCCGCAATTGGTTCTGCGGGTGCCGATATTCGTGGCCTTGAAGTCCTTAAGAGTGAAGATGGAATTGGCTACGACACAATCACGGTGGCAGTGCCCGGAACAGATCCTTCTGATCTTGTTGAAATTCTTAATTCAATCGGCGGAGTAACTGTTCTCTCTATTGAACCGCTCGCCAATTAATTATTTTAAACTAGTAACGCGCAGCGCTTGCTCCCGCACTTGGCAGAGATGTAAAGAATCTAGGTCTCTTAAATCCACGTGATTCAAATGCTGCTGTCACGGCCTCGCGTGTCTTTGCAACATCCTGCGCCTTAATCAGAGCGATTGCGCTTCCACCAAATCCGCCACCGACCATGCGTGAACCAATGGCACCTGCGGCAAGGCAGGCATCAACGGCGACATCGAGTTCTGGGCAAGAGACTGCGTAATCATCTCGTAGTGAGATATGTGATTGGTTGATGAGCTCTCCAAGAGTTTCAAAGTCTGAAGCACGCAGCGCTGTGACTGCAGCTAATACTCGAGCAATCTCAGTTACTGCATGTCGTGCGCGAATAAATTCGGTCTCTGTAATTTTTTCGCGGTTTGCTTGCAATACTTCAAGGGTCAGATGGCGCATCGATGGAATATTGAGTTTGGCTGCAACGGATTCGCATGCTGCGCGACGTTCGGCATATCCACCATCGATAAGAGCATGGTGAGCCTGTGTGTCGATAATAAGAAGTTCAAGACCTGCATCTGCAACGTTAAAGGGAATAGATTCAGTAGTCAGATCTCGGCAATCGAGAAGAAGTGCGGCGCCTACCTTGCCCATTAATGAAACAGATTGATCCATGATGCCACATGGCATTCCGACATAATCGTTCTCAGCTTTTTGAGTGGCACGCGCTAAATCTTCAAGAGATTTATTGAGGGAAAAAAGTTCGTTGAGCCCAACTGCCACTGAACATTCGAGGGCTGCAGATGAGGAAAGCCCGGCACCTGCGGGAACGCTTCCATCGACCAAAATATCTACGCCAGTTGTAATTCCGAGGCTCCAGAGAACTCCGAGAACATATTTCTCCCAATCGCCCTTGCTTCCAGGTTTTACGTCGTGGATATCGATACTGAATATCTTCTCTTTACGTTGGTGAGACGCGATGCGGACCAAACCATCAGGACGCGAAGCAATTGCAGCGTGGGTGCGATCCGCGATTGCAAAGGGGAGAACAAATCCTTCGCTGTAATCAATATGTTCGCCGATGAGATTGACGCGACCAGGAGCTTCTGAAATTACTTCTGGTTTACGTCCGAAGAGCTCTTCAAAATTTCGTGCAAGTGAAGCCATTATTTAAAGCTTTACATCTTTAAGTTGTTGCGCAGATTGCTCTGGTTTCATATCCATAATAAATGCACCCATTGCAGATTCTGATCCAGCTAAATATTTAAGCTTGCCTGGTGCGCGACGCACGCTTGTGATCTGCCAATGCAGGCGAAGAAGGTCGCGACCTTCGCGCACAGGTGCTTGATGCCACGCTGCGATATATGCCATCTCGATACCAAATACCCCGTCAAGGCGCTGCATGACTTCAATGGCGATTGCAGGGAATGAATCGCATGCAGCAGGTGCAAGCTCTGACAGATCTGCAACGGGCTGTAAAGGAACGACATGAATCTCGAAGGGATAGCGAGATGCATAGGGTGTGTAGGCAACCCAATGTTCATTGCGAGCAATAATGCGAAGACCATCGCGAAGTTCGCGAGCAAGAATGTCATCAAAGAGAACGCGGCCAGTCTTGGCATGGTGCTCTCGTGCAACCGTAAGCATCTTGGAGACGCGAGGTGGAATAAAGGAATATGCATATATCTGACCGTGTGGGTGGGCCAGAGTTACTCCGATCTCTTCTCCGCGATTTTCAAAGGGCGCAATATGTGCAATAAACGGTAGTTGTGAAAGTTCGGTGGTGCGATCGCGCCATGCTTCGAGCAATGTGCGCACGCGTTGAGGAGAGAGAGTTTTAAATGAACCACCATGATCTGCAGTAAAACAGATTACTTCGCACTTACCTGCAGCAACTCCTTCATCCGTATCTGATCCCACCATGTCAGGAAGTGCAAAATCACCTGATGGTGGACGCAGCGAGGGAGAGCGGTTATCAAAGACGACAACTTCAAAATTATCTTCAGGAATCTCAGTAAGGAGCTCGCCGGTTGTAGGACAGAGTGGACATAACTCTTTAGGCGGCAAGAAGATGCGTCCTTGGCGATGAGCTGCCATTGCAACCCACTCATTGACCAATGGATCAAGGCGAAGTTCGCCGATTCCGGGTTGCTCTTCTTCAGGGCGCTGATCTGCAGCAGTGCGAGTCTGTCCAGCAGTGTCGTAATAGCGGATTGTGCGTCCATCATTCATGGTGCGGCTCGTGCGCACGATTCCTGCTGTGAGTTCGACGATCTCGTCCATAGTGTGCTTACTCTATCGTGCACTAAGCCCAGTTAAGGGTGCGTTCTATCGCTTTCTTCCACTCTGCATAACCTTTATTGCGATTTTCTGCAGTTGTTGTTGGGTTCCAGCGACGAGATTGCTTCCATTGTTTCTTCAACTCATCAGTGTTCTTCCAGAATCCAACTGCAAGACCTGCGGCATATGCAGCACCTAGCGCAGTTGTTTCGGTAATCAAAGGTCGAGTGATATCGATTCCCATAATGTCTGCCTGCATCTGCATGCAGAGTGAATTTGCTGTGATCCCACCATCGACGCGCATCTCGGTCATGGGCGTACCACTATCGGCAACCATGGCATCCATAACATCGCGAGTTTGATAACAGATTGCCTCAAGAGCTGCGCGTGCAAGATGTGCCTTTGTTGCAGCGCGAGTTAATCCAACGATGACGCCGCGAGCATCGCTGCGCCAATAGGGAGCAAAGAGGCCAGAGAATGCCGGAACAAAGTAGACACCTGCTGTATCGGTAACGGATGAGGCAAGGATTTCAGTTTCTGCGGCGTTGGAGATGATTCCTAGTTGATCGCGCAACCATTGAATAGCAGAGCCAGTAACGGCAACTGAACCCTCGAGTGCGTACATCGCTGGCTGATTACCAAATTTATAACAGAGAGTTGAGAGTAGGCCATTCTTTGAACGCACAATCTCAGTGCCAGTATTGAGTAATGCAAAGTTTCCAGTGCCATATGTGGTTTTGGATTCACCACGTTCGAAACATACTTGTCCCACCATCGCCGCATGCTGATCACCGAGAATTCCTGCAATAGGAACGGCAGACCCAAATGGACCATGAGGATCAGTAGAGGCATAAATTTCTGATGAAGATTTTATCTCTGGAAGAACGGAGCGAGGAATACCAAAGTATTGAAGTAACTCTTCATCCCATTGCAGAGTTTCGAGGTTCATCAAGAGCGTTCGGCTGGCATTGGTGACATCGGTGAAATGAACTCCACCTTGCGTTCCACCCGATAAATTCCACAAAAGCCATGAATCAACTGTGCCAAAGCGCGCAGTTCCTGATGCAATCGCTACCTTCACCGGTGCGCAATTTTCTATCAGCCAGTGCATCTTGCTTGCTGAGAAATATGGCGCGACAGGAAGTCCGGACTTAAAAGTGATTGCTTCGACTGCGTCTGGGGAGAAAGTGGATAAATATTCAGCAGTGCGAGTGTCTTGCCAGACGATTGCGTTGTGAAGAGGATGGCCGGTTGAACTATCCCACGCAACTGTTGTTTCGCGTTGGTTGGTAATTCCAATCGCTGCTAAATCTGAGCCCAAAATATCGGCCTGCTTGAGAGCTGCGGCAATTACCTCTTTGGTGCGATCCCAAATTTCGGCTGCATCATGTTCGACCCAACCAGCTTGCGGAAGTATCTGTCGATGTTCGAGTTGATGCTGACCTACGACTTTTCCTTCGCCATCGAAGATCATGAAACGAGTGCTACTTGTTCCCTGGTCCAAACTTCCGATGTATGCCATATGCTTAAGCCTACTCAAAAGTCACAAGACAACTCAAGAGAACTCAGGAATTGGTACCCCTTAGACGATGTTCACATCACAGCTCAATCCACAACAACGCGCTGCTGCATTGACATCGCTTGCTACTGAGGAATTCGACATCCTCATTATCGGCGGTGGTGTCAACGGAGTAGGAGCCGCACTTGATGCAGTGACTCGTGGTCTCAAAGTTGCACTTGTTGAATCGCACGATTTCGCAGCCGGAACTTCAAGCCGCTCAAGTAAATTAATTCACGGTGGGCTTCGCTATCTTGAACAGTATGACTTCAAATTAGTACGCGAGGCGCTACGCGAACGCGAACTCATGGTCTCTACCCAATGCCCACACTTGGTAAAGCCAGTTAGTTTTCTCTATCCATTAACTGAAAAGGTAAAAGAGCGTACCTATGTAGGAGCAGGGCTTGCACTCTATGACGCTCTCCGCGGAATGAAGCGCGCACTACCTTCACATAAGCATTTAACAGGTAAAACTATTGCTGCAATTTCACCTTCACTTCGTCAAGACATCATCACCGGAGCAATTCGTTACTTTGATGCACAAGTTGATGATGCGCGACATACAATGATGATTGCTCGTACTGCAGCTCGACATGGTGCCGTAATGGCCACAGGTGTGCGGGTCGAAGACCTCATTCGCAATGGCAAGAGAATTACCGGCGTAGTAGCTGTAGATACAGCGACAAAAAAGAAGATCACTATTTCAGCTAAGGCAACAATCATGTGCGCTGGAGTCTGGAGCGATGAACTTCATGCCAAGTTTGAGCTGACTCCCGGTTACACAGTTGCGATGTCTAAGGGTGTTCATATTGTGCTTCCGGGGGATGCCATTAAGTCACAAGATGGAATTATTCTTAAGACTCCAGTCTCTGTTCTCTTCTTAATCCCTTGGGGAGATAAGTGGATTGTCGGTACAACAGATACTCCTTACGACGGAGATCGAGCGAATCCACGTGCAACCCAAGAAGATGTCCAGTACATCTTGGATCAGGCCAATCGAGTACTCGAACCACAGATCAAGGCAGATGACATCCTTGGTGTATTTGCAGGCCTTCGACCGCTTGTTGCAAATAAAACTGGTTCTGCAACAACGAAACTATCCCGCGAACATACTGTCGATCGCCCAGCACCTGGATTTGTCAGTATTGCCGGCGGTAAATACACCACATACCGAGTTATGGCTAAGGATGCAGTTGACCTTGCAGTCTTAGACCTTCGCAGACTGGTCAATGAATCTGTCACTGATAAATTGCCGCTGATTGGCGCCGATGGTTATTTCGCACTCGTGCAACAAACCTCAAAAATCTCTGAAAAATACTCTATTTCTGAAGCAACAGTGACGCACTTACTTGATCGTTACGGATCGCTCATTGAAGAAATCCTCGAAATTATTGATGCAGACTCTTCAATGGCGCAACGCCTTATCCCTGAACTTCCTTACATCAAGGCAGAAATCTTGCATGCAGTCACGCACGAAGGAGCGCTTTCAGTTGAAGATGTCTTGCTGCGCAGAACTCGAATCTCCTTTGAAGCCTTCGATGGAGGCGTCGATGTGGCTTCCGATGTGGCAAAAATTATTGGAGCACAACTTGGATGGGGAGCAAAAGAGCGAAGCGCTTCAGTAGTTTCCTTTACCGAATTGATGGAGAAAGAAGAAGAAGCTCTCGTCGAGCTCGTTAATTCTTAATCTGATTTTTACAACCATCAACTGCCGGTTTTACTACGGGTTTCTTAACTTTCGTTGGTGGAGGAGTAGGTCCCTGTTCGATAGTAATCACAAGAGGAGTCTTCACCTCTGCATGTGTTCCTGATGCATCTTTAAAGCCAACATTCCCAACCCACGTCCCGGCCGGAATTCCTGCAATCGTTAATTTCCAAGATCCACTTGTCTCGCGTGCAATGGTTTGAACTACCTTGGGAACGCTCGTATTGGAAGAGTTGAAGTAATACCTCACGCTTCCAGTGACAACGGGTGAACTATCTGGGCGCTTAACATCAACGTTGATAGTGACATTTTTATTTGTCGTTGTGGCCAGCACCGAAGTCAGCACAATCGTTGACGTTTCACCCTGTGGCATCTGATCGGCAATTTCTGGAATCCACGTACCAGTAAGCAAGCTTTGGAATTTTTCAGCTGGCCCACCAAAGACATTGAGGTCAACGCGGGTGCCAGGGACTCCGTACTTAGGTGCAATTCCACATGACGAGTACTGCCATACGGTCCAATTTGCAGAACATTGTGAAGTCGTCCATGAGTGAACAAAACAGCCACCCGGCTTTACATTGGGCTTTGCACCATCTTTTGCAGGATTAATTGCGTATTGAGCAATCCAGAGCGGATACGTTGCGAGCTCTTTATCCCGAATCAGCGATGCTTCAAGGAAGTGAGGAGATGAGTAGATAAATGGAGTGCGCGCAGTCTTAGCTTTGAGTGCTTGGAGAAATGTTTTAGCCCACAGCGTTGCAGCGCTGCGAGTGGCATATTTCTTACAGACCTTAGTACTACTGAGCTGAACACAATTATTTTCAATATCGAGGGCAACGGGAAGATCCATCGCATTAAAGCCACCAAGGGATGCAATTCTCCATGTCACTTTGAGCGCCTGCACTCGAGCATCGCGCGCGATTGCAGTGGGAGAGGTGACATTTGGCAAGACGGCATAGTGATAAAAACCTGTATAGATACCAGCCGCTTGTGCTGCAACACGATCACCCTTTAAATATTTGACTGATAATTGATCTGCATCATCTCGCGTATCGGATGCTTTAATCATGACAAAGGAGATTCCCGCCGAATGCATTTTGTTAAAATCAATCTGCTTGTCATCAGGATGTTGCCAGCGACTGATATCTAAGCCAGCAATTTTGCCGCCAGGCCCACTACTTGAAAGATCGGTGGCACTTGCAACCGATTGAAAAGAGAGTGAGAGAAAGCACGTTGCTGCCAGTGCTACAAGAAATTTCTTCACTTTTCCACCACTACAACGTTGACTGTAAAAATATCGTAAATGGCGCCTTGCAACACAGCGCGATGGCGAAGGCGTGCCTCTTGGTAATTGTGGCCTGTCGCCAACTTATTGCTATCGGCAAAATCCAAGGTCAGTCGCCCGTTTTCAAAAGACTCTAAACGTGCATCAAAGTATGCAATCCAGATAACACGGTCTCGGCTTTCAACGAGATCCAGAACTTCATTCCATCTCTTTCGAAGATCAGAGAGCGTGAGTTCTGTTTTCATGCGGTGACTTTACCGCACAGGGTTAATGTCGAGGCGCTCCTAGCCATTTGAAATACTCGCCCGCCAAGATAACTCGCAAATTTCTACTTCTATCTGGCGAGATTGAAAGATGTTGTGCGATGCGCGCCACAATCTGCTCGACGGATTTTTCAGAGACAAAACGCACTCGTGCGATTTCAGAGTTGCTCAATCCTTGAGAAACAAGGCGCAGAGTCTCAATTTGAATATCTGTGAGATCGCTCAAGATGCTGATAAATGAATTCTCGTGAATAGCTGAGTGGATACTTATCCATTTCATATCTGATCCATCATCAGCTGCTTCTACACATTCTGAAAGCGCAAAGGTAATGATGGAGAGATCAGAGACCGAGCGCTTTAGAATAATTTTGCTACCACGGGGGATATTTCTCTCGAGTAGGCCGAAGAGTCTGAGATCAGGGCACGATGTAATGATGACGATTCCAAGCGCAGGATCAATCTTTCTAAATCTCTGCAAGAGCCCCACAGCTTCTTCTCCAGAGAATTGAAGATCAATAAGAACTATCTCCGGCTGAAGTGAGCGGAATAGATTCTCTGCAAGAAAGATATTTGAGGCTTCTCCGACCACATTGGTGCTATGTAATCGCAAAGAGGCCGACATTGTTGCGAGTTCAAATGCATCATCGTTAATGAGCAAGACCCGCGCAGGATTCGCCAGAGTTTTAACCATAGATAAGGGTAGTTCCCTTTCACAGAAATGTAAGAGAAGGGATATCCCTAGTGTGCGCGCTTCTTTACTTTCGAGTCTACGCCTCGAATTTATAACCTAATCCACGAATAGTTTGAATCAATACTGGATTAGCAGGGTCTTCTTCAATCTTTGAGCGCAAACGCTTGATATGAACATCAAGAGTTTTGGTATCTCCGTAGTAATCGCCACCCCATACGCGATCAATGAGTTGTCCACGAGTTAACACACGACCTGAATTTCGCATTAAGAATTCAAGGAGTTCAAACTCTTTGAGTGGAAGTGGTATGAGTGCACCTTTAACTGTGACTTGGTGACGCTCGATATCCATGCGGATTCCACCGACGCTATGAATTCCAATACTTTCAGAGTTACCTGAATCATCTGAAACTCCACGACGCAGGACTGCCTTAATGCGTGCAACAAGTTCGCGCGCTGAATATGGCTTTGTTACATAATCATCTGCACCGAGTTCGAGGCCGACTACCTTGTCTACTTCAGAATCTTTCGCTGTCAACATAATGATTGGAATATTTGAACTGGTACGGATTGTGCGACAGACATCAATCCCGGAAATCTCGGGAATCATGAGGTCGAGGAGTACTAAGTCATATTGATTTTCATTGAAGGCTGCTATGCCTTGCTTGCCAGTTTCAGCCACGCGGGTTTCGAACCCTTCCTTTTCAAGAAGGAAACTAAGCGCTTCTGAAAATGAAACCTCATCTTCGATAATCAGTATCCGGGTCATTCTTGAGTTTCTCCTGGCGTTTGGTAGATGGGTAAGCGAAGTGCAAAGGTTGAACCTACGTTAGGAGAACTCCACACAGTGATATCTCCTCCGTGCTTTGTGGCAACGTGCTTGACGATAGAAAGTCCAAGTCCCGTGCCACCTGTTTCGCGTGAGCGAGCGGGATCGACCCGATAGAAGCGTTCGAAGATTCGCTCCAAATCTGATTCGGGTATTCCGATTCCTTGGTCTGCGATAGAAATAGTGACGATTCCACCTTCGATAGTTGTTGAAATTGAAACTTTTGTATTTTCCGGGGAGTAATTGATTGCATTCTCAATCAAATTATGAATCGCCATCAAGAGCTGATCACGATCTCCAAATACTGTTACAGAAACATCAGTAGATACGGAAATACCAATTTTGCGGGCAGTCGATGTCGTGAGGCATTGATCTACGGCCTCAGCAATGAGGTCACCGAGTGAGAGCGGTTCAGCCATCTGAAGTGGGTCGGAATCTTGAAGACGCGAGAGGTTGATGATTTCTTGCACAAGACCCGTGAGCCGCTTAGCTTCCTGTTGCATACGTGATGCAAATTTTTCTACCGCTGCTGGCTCATCTTTTGCCGAGAGGACAGCTTCACTCAAGAGGGATAGCGCACCGATCGGAGTCTTAAGCTCGTGGGAGATATTTGCAACAAAGTCACGACGAACTTCGTGAACTCGTTCAGCCTCACTTTCATCGCTGAGTAAAACGAGTATCTGTAAATCTTTTTCTAAGGAGATTACCTTCACAGTCAATTCTCGGACTCCTTCACCGATCGGACCTCGAGGTACTTCTATCTTTCCGCTCTGTGTAATTCCGGTACGTCTTACGACACGAATAATTGCAAGAAGTTCGGGACTCAGTATTCGCCCATCTTTTATAACGTTGAGTTGTTCGACACCAGGTGATGTAAAGAGGGCAATGTCTCCAGGGGCCAGGAGTAATACATCTTGATCTAACTGTTCAAGTACATCGAATAAAATAGAGGGGGCTTCGCGAGGGGGTGATTCCTCAGTTCGACGAAGCCACATGTTGTAAGAGTAATGGCTGAAAACGCCTGTTTACCGTGCGTTCATACCGATGATTTCCATTATTCACCGAACCCCCCTATTTTTGCCCCATGGCACTTATTCGTTCGGTCTTCCAAGAAGAGCTCGATGGCGTATCGCAATCACTTGTAGATCTAGCGAGCATGGTTACCGAGTCGATAAAGAAGGCGACCGAGGCCCTTCTTGATGCCGAACTTCGCCTAGCCGAAGATGTCATTTCTGCTGATGAAAAGATTGATAATTACCAACACGAACTCGATAGCCGCATCATCGACATCATCGCCCGCCAACAACCTGTCGCATCAGATCTTCGCGCGCTGATTACTGCACTTCGCATGAGCGCGGACCTTGAGCGTATGGGCGATCTTTCACATCACATTGCAAAGATTGCGCGTCTTCGCCACCCAGAGTCGGCTGTACCACAAGAGCTTCGCGACATTATTCGTCACTTGGGCGATGCAGCAAGCAAGATTTCAGAAAAAGTTGGAACTGTTATTGAGACTCGTAACACCGCGATGGCTCTTGAACTCGAAAAAGATGATGATGTCATCGATACCTTGCACCGCGAATTAATTGGCAAGTTGACTGACGGCACCTGGGATAAAGGTGTTGCTTCGGCAATCGACATCACACTTCTTGGTCGCTACTACGAGCGCTTTGCAGACCACGCAGTATCTGTCTCACGTCGCGTCTACTTCTTGGTCACCGGAGAATTCG
>Ga0209188_1000738_pt1 | contig 29797 bp, 35 predicted proteins | sample C_130625_EF_Meta_FD_187307 | JGI IMG/M metagenome (GOLD analysis project Ga0209188, IMG submission 187307) | Freshwater microbial communities from Lake Croche, Canada to study carbon cycling - C_130625_EF_MetaG (SPAdes) (version 2) | ecosystem: Environmental > Aquatic > Freshwater > Lake... | reverse complement strand
ATATTAATTGATTAACTAATTATAAAATTATATAAAAACATCTCATGAAGATTTTATCTGGAACAAGTAATATTTCCCTAAGTACTGAAATCTGTAAATATTTAAAAACAAAACCTGCGGAAAGAATAATTACACGATTTGCCGACTCCGAAGTCTATGTTGAAATAAAAGAAAACATGAGAGGCAATGATGTGTTCTTAATACAATCAACCTCTTATCCGGCTAATGACAATATTATGGAGCTATTAATATGCATCGACTCCTTAAGAAGATCTTCTGCTAAAAATATAACAGCTGTAATTCCGTATTTTGGTTACGCACGGCAAGATAGAAAAGTTGTGCCAAGATCACCTATTAGTGCAAAATTAGTTTCAAATTTAATTACTAACGCTGGAGCCAGTAGAGTTTTAACTATGGACCTTCATGCAAATCAGATTCAGGGTTTTTTTGATATTCCGGTTGATAATTTATTTGCTGCACCTGTTTTTGTAAAACACATACTAAAAAATATTAGTACCAAAAATATTGTTTGTGTTGCTCCAGACGTTGGAGGTGTGGAAAGAGCGAGAGCGCTTGGTAAGCGATTGGACGCTGGCTTGGCAATTATTGATAAAAGAAGAGAAGGACCAGGAAAATCAGAAGTTATGAATGTTATTGGAGAAGTGAAAAATAAATCTTGTATTATTATTGATGATTTAATTGATAGTGGCGGAACAATCTGCAATGCCGCTGATGCGCTAATAGAAAAAGGAGCAAAGGAAGTTTATTGCTACGTTGTTCACGGAGTTCTTACCGGATCGGCTATTGAAAGGATTAAAAAATCTAAGATGAAAAAGATTGTTATCACTAATACTATTGATAATACAAAAAAAATTAAGGGAAATTCCAAAATAGAGGTTGTTAGTATTGCTCCATTAATTGCGGAAGCTATAAAGCGAATATCTCAATCAACTTCAGTTTCAAGCTTATTCAAATAAAATAACAATAACTTGTTTTTTTTTTGAAGTTAATATAAAACAAGCGGTCTTAGTTATATGGAAAATTTAAAGCTCGAAGCCTCAGAAAGAAAAATTAATACTAAAGGAGATCTTAAGAAGTTAAGATTAGAAGGTTTTCTTCCTGGAATTTTATATGGTGATAAAGAAAAAAATTTACCTTTATCAGTAAAAAAAATATCTGTAAAAAAATTATTAGAAGCATCAAACTTTATGAGTTCGGTTATAGAAATAGACATTAACGGCTCAAAACACAAAGTATTACCAAAAGACATTAATTTTCATCCTCTAAATAATGAACCAATCCATATTGACTTCCAAAAAATTAAAGCTGGAACAAAGGTAACAGTAAATATTCCTGTAAAATTTATTAATAATGAAAACTGCCCGGGATTAAAGATGGGTGGTGTTTTGAACATTGTAAGAAGAAAAATAGAATTAAAATGCGCTGCAGAAAATATTCCTTCTGAAATCATCGTTGATCTAGCAAATAGAGAAATGAATGAAAGTATTCACATATCTGCTGTAAAATTACCTGAGGGTGCAAAACCTATAATTAGTGATCGAGATTTTACTATAGCGACTATAGCCGCTCCTACAGTTGTTAAAGAGCCTGAACCAGCTGCTGCTGGAACAGAAGCTGCTGCTGGTGATGCTGCTGCTCCTGCTGAAGGAGGAGCTGCTCCTGCTGCTGGTGATGCTACTAAGCCAGCCGCTGACGCTAAAGCTAAGGGTGGTGAAGCGGCAAAATCTCCTGACGCTGCCAAAAAACCTGCTGCTGCTACCGCAGATAAAAAGAAATAACATTTAATGTTATTATTCGCGGGGTTAGGAAATCCAGATCCAAAACATGCGAACAACAGACATAATGTAGGCTTTAAACTTATTGATGCTTTAAATAAGAATTTTGGTCTTTCAAAACAAAAACCAAAATTTAAGGGATTGTTAACAAATGGCCAGGTTCAAGAACAAAAAGTAATAGTAGTAAAGCCTTTAACTTTCATGAACAATTCAGGAATGTGCATTAGAGAAATAACTGATTACCATCGAATTAAGACTAATAATATTTTTGTTTTTCATGATGATATGGACATTGAAATTGGAAAAATAAAAACTAAAATTGGTGGTTCAAGCGGCGGACATAATGGCATCAAATCTATCGACGATTCTATAGGACCCGATTATAACAGAATTAGAATTGGCATTGGTCATCCTGGTGACAAAGAGTTAGTTGATAAACATGTCCTTAATGATTTTACTGAAGAAGAGAAAATAGTAATTGATCAGGTTATCAAGAAAATATTTAAAAATATAAATCTTCTTATAGAAAAGAAACTAGAAGAGTTTACTAGTAAAAGTAATCAATAGTTCTATATGAGTTTTAAATGTGGAATTGTAGGATTGCCTAATGTTGGTAAATCAACATTATTTAACGCATTAACAAAATCTAAAAACGCACAAGCAGCTAATTTCCCGTTTTGCACAATCGAACCAAATGTTGGCGTGGTAACAGTTCCTGATGAAAGATTAGAAAAACTTTCAAAAATTGCAAAGTCTGAAAAAATCATTCCTACTTATATAACGTTTGTGGATATAGCTGGACTTGTGGCTGGAGCATCCAAAGGTGAGGGTCTTGGAAATAAATTTCTAGCCAATATTAGAGAAGTTGATGCTGTTATTCATATGTTGAGATGTTTTGACTCAAGTGAAATTCAAAATGTTAATAAAACTGTAGACCCTATAAGAGATCTAGAAACTGTAGAAACAGAGATGATGATATCAGATCTTGAATCTGTAGAAAAAAGGCTTTCACAAAAAAAGAATAAAAATAATGAATTAAATAAAGATACTTTTGAAATCTTAGAAGATGTTTATGAAACTTTAAAAAAAGGGATAAGACCTCAAAACTTAGAGAAAAAATTTGATAAAAAATTAATTAAAAATTTAGGGATATTATCTACTAAACCAAGAATTCTAGTATGTAATGTTGATGAAAATAGCGTCAGCACAGGAAATTCTTATTCTAAAATTGTAAAAGAAAAATTTAAAGAAGATACAGTGGTGATCGTATCTGCAGAAATTGAACAGCAAATCACTGAATTACAAGATTCTGAAGCAAATCAATTTATGAAGGAAATTGGAATACAAGAATCTGGTTTGGATCAAATCATAAAAGCAGGATACAAAATATTAAACCTCAGCACATATTTTACTGTAGGCCCTAAAGAAACACATGCATGGACTATTGAAAAAAAATGCAAAGCACCGGATGCCGCTGAAGTAATTCACACAGATTTCAAGAAGGGATTTATTAGAGCGGAGGTTATACCTTATGGCGACTACATTCAGTATAATGGTGAGGCGGGAGCTCGTGATAATGGAAAATTGAGAGTCGAAGGAAAAGAATATGAAGTTGCTGATGGAGATGTTTTACACTTTAGGTTTAATACGTAACCATATCTTTTGTTTAATTAAGTAAACAAGTACCGTTAAAATTAATAAATATATTGTTGTTTTAAATCCTATTCTATTTCTAGCTTCTAAATGCGGTTCTGCTGCCCAAGTTAAGAATGTAACAACATCTTTTGCCATTTGTTCTTCTGTGGCTTCAGTATCATCAGAATATTTTACAGAATCTTTGTTTAATGGTTTTGGCATCTTAATTTTATTACCAGGCATATATTTATTATAATAAACGCCATCCTCAAGTTTTACATTTTTGGGGGCTTTCTCATAACCAAGCAGAACAGAATAAACATAATCCGCTCCACCTGCCCTAGCTTTTACAAGAACGGACATATCTGGTGGGTATGCACCTCCATTTGCTGATCGGGCCGCTTTTTCATTTGGGAATGGCATTGAGAATTTATCTGACGGCTTTCCAGCTCTCTTGAACATGTCGCCACTATCATTTGGACCGTCTAACACTTCTATTTTTGACGCTAAAGCCTTTACTTCTTCTTCCGTAAATCCAGGACCACCTTCTTCAGCTAAATTTCTGTAACTTAAAAGTTTCATTGAATGACACGAAGCACAAACTTCTGTGTAAACTTGGTATCCTCTTTGCAAGGAAGCTCTATCGAATTTTCCAAAAATACCATCAAATGACCAATGTGGCTTTAAAAGTTTTACTTCTTTTTCAGAAGAAAAGGCAGTTAAAGAATTAGAAATGATTAATATTAAAAATAAGAATAATTTTAATGAAGATTTCATTTCAAACTAAAAAATTTTAAATGTTTTAATTTTTCCCTGTTTTTTCCAATCCTCATATTCATGAATGCTATTAGGCATAGGCAAAGTTTTTTCTGTCAAAGAAACTACGGGTGCTATAACTAAAAAAAATAAGAACCAATAAACTGTACCTATTCTGCTTAATAAAACATAAATACCCTCTGCTGGCATTCCTCCGCAATACATAAGTAAGAAAAAATCTAAAACAAATAAAAAAACAAATTGTTTCCATATTGGTCTAAAAACTGAAGATCTAACTTTACTTAAATCTAGCCAGGGCAATAGACCCAGAACTGCAATACTGCTTACCATTGCAATGACTCCTAAAAGTTTATCAGGTATGCTTCGAAGAATTGCGTAGAAAGGTAAAAAATACCACTCAGGAACAATATGAGCTGGCGTTATTAAAGGATTCGCAGGAATATAATTGTCAGGATGACCTAAATAATTAGGCGCAAACATCATTACTAAAACAAAAATTAATAAAAAAACTAACATTCCAAAAAGATCTTTGCTTGTAGTAAATGGAGCAAAGCTTACTGTATCTCTTGTGTCGATTGGTTCAATGCCTGATGGATTATTTGAACCAACAATATGAAGTGCAATAACGTGAAAAATTACTACTCCAAGAATACCAAAGGCCAAAAGCCAATGTAGTACGTAAAAACGATTCAATGCAGCATCACCTACTGCATAATCACCCCACAACCAGGTTACAATAAACTTTCCAACTAAAGGTACAGCAGAAAATAAATTTGTAATCACAGTTGCTCCCCAATAGCTCATTTGTCCCCAAGGTAAAGTGTAGCCAAGAAAAGCTGTTGCCATCATCATAAAAAAAATAATTATTCCAATAAGCCACATTAGTTGTCGCGGCTCTTTATATGATCCATAATACAATCCTCTAAAAATATGTATGTAGACAGCAATAAAAAAGAAAGAAGCAAAATTCATATGAGCATATCGAATAAGCCAACCATAATTTACATCTCTCATTATTTTTTCAACAGATACAAACGCGTCTTCAGCTGAAGGCTTGTAGTGCATTCCAAGAACCAAGCCCGTCACAATTAAAAAAATTAAACAAATCATCAAAATTCCTCCAAGACTCCAGAAATAACTTAAATTTTTTGGAACCTGAAAATCTAAATATTCATATTTGAACATTCTGATAATTGGCAGACGATTATCTATCCACCCAGCAACGCCTTTAAAAGGAGATCCTCCTACTTTGTTTGTGTGAACAGGTTTAATTTCGTTGTTATCAGAATTAAAATCTTTATTGCTCATGATAAATTTTATCCTAATTTAATTTTATTATCTCCAACAAACTCATAAGTTGGAACTTCTAAATTTGTTGGTGCAGGACCTTTTCTAATTCTTCCTGAATTGTCATAATGAGATCCATGACAAGGACAGAACCAGCCACCAAAATCTCCTTTGCCACCAATAGGAACGCATCCAAGATGCGTGCAAACCCCAACTAAAACTAACCATTCTGGTTTCTTAACTCTTTTGCTATCAGCCTGTGGATCTTTTAATTCTTTAAGATCGACTTTCTCTGCTGTTGCAATCTCTTCTTTGGTTCTTCTTTTAATAAAGACAGGTTTGCCTCTCCACAGAACAGTTATCTCCTGTCCTTCTTTAATTTTTGATAAATCTACTTCAATAGACGCTAAAGCTTTTACAGAAGAGTCTGGATTCATTTGGCTTACAACTGGCCAAACTGCAGCGCCGACTCCAACGGCTCCAACGGCTGCTGTGGCCACTGTTAAAAAATCTCTTCTATTTTTTTTATCTGAATTATTATTATTTTCTGACATAATTATATATTTAATTATTTCTAAACTATTTTCTTTTCCATAGCCAGAATGACGCATAAATAATAAGTTTTCAAAATGATTAGTATTGCATTATTTCAGCCCGATATTCCTCAAAATACTGCTGCAACCATAAGATTGTGTGCATGTTTAAATACAACCTTAGAAATAATTGAGCCTTGTGGGTTTCAATTTGATGAGAAGAGACTCAAAAATATCTACATGGATTATTATAAAAAATGCAAAATAATACGACATCAATCATTTGAAGACTTTATTAAAAGCAAAAAAAACAAAAGAATAATTCTCCTAACAACTAAAGCAAAAAAAATTTATCATAATTTTAATTTTAAAAAAGACGACACAATATTATTTGGTAGAGAAAGCGCTGGCGTTCCAGACTTCGTTCATGAAACTGTTGAAGAAAGATTAAAAATACCAATCTCTAAAAATACAAGATCTTTAAATATTGTAACGTCTATTTCTATTGTGTTATCTGAGGCACTAAGGCAAAATAATTATTCTAACATTTAATTATAAATATGAATTCAGAAGAAAAGAAAATCATTGCTAAAAATTGGTTTGAAAATCTAAGAAATTCTATTTGTAAAGAATATGAAGATATTGAATATAAAAAATCTAAAAAAAAAACTTTATTTCAAAAAACCAATTGGAAAGCTGGTGGATCCTCTAAAGGAGGAGGCGTATTTTCTTTAATTAAAAATGGCACTGTTTTTGATAAGGTAGGCGTCAATATATCAACAGTATCAGGGAAATTTAATAATGAATTTAGAAAAAAAATTCCTGGTGCCTTGAAGAATCCTAATTTTTGGGCCTCTGGAATTTCTATTGTTGCTCATATGAAGAGTCCAAAAGTTCCCGCATTTCACTTTAATACAAGATTCATAGTAACTACTAAGTCTTGGTTTGGTGGAGGCATGGATATGACGCCATGTATTAAAGATACAAATCAAAAAAAGTATTTTCATTCAAAAATAAAAAATATGTGTGATATCCATAATAAAAAATATTACCCGGAACATAAAAAAAATTGTGACAATTATTTTTATTTACCCCACAGAAAAGAACCCCGAGGCGACGGAGGAATATTTTTTGATTACCTTAATTCAAATAATTGGAATAAAGATTTTAATTACACAAAAGATGTTGGTGATACTTTTCTAAAAGTTTCTTCAGAAATTATAAAAAGAAAAATGTTTTTAAAATGGAACGATAAAGATAAAGATAAGCAATTAATTAAAAGGGGACGATATGTGGAGTTTAATTTATTATACGACAGGGGCACCAAATTTGGTTTAAATACCAATGGAAATATCGAAGCTATTTTTATGTCGCTTCCTCCGCTTGCAAAATGGTAAGAAACTAAATGGAAAAAGAACCAATTACACCACAGGGCCTAGAAAAGATTAAAACGGAACTAAAAGAAAGAATTTCTGTTACTAGACCTAAGATTGTTGGCGCCATCTCAGAAGCACGAGCTCACGGGGATTTAAAAGAAAATGCTGAGTATCATGCTGCAAAAGAAGAGCAAGGTCACAACGAAAGAAGAATTCAAGAAATTGAGACAACGATAGCAACTGCTAATGTTGTAGATGTTACAAAAATAAAAAATGATAAGAAAGTAATATTTGGATCAACAGTTATTTTAGTAGATATGGAAAACAATGAAACAAGAAAATATAAGATTGTTGGAAAAGATGAAGCTAACGCAAAAGAGGGTTTGTTATTTTATAAATCGCCAATCGCATTAGAGCTTGTTTCAAAACATACTGGTGATTTTGTTGTTGTAAATACACCTGCTGGGGAAAAAAATTACGAAATCATTGAGATTAAATATATCTAATCTAGAAATTAGATTTTATTTAAATTCAATTTAAAATCATTCTCAATCCAAGATTTCTTTAAAGAGTTTAATCTTTTACCAAGACTTTTTCCCTGCTTAAATCCCCTGCGGATTAAAAAATCCCCTGATATAGGAAAAATTGGAACTTTAAATTCTTTAATAAACAATTGGTATTTTTTTAAATTCTTATAACTAATTTTTTTAGTTGCAATAAATATAAAATATAAAAAATCTAGAGTTAATTCTTTTTTATAAAAAAATATTTGCTGTTTAATTGTCTTATAATCGTAAGATTTATTTTTTAATGATTTAAACTGCGAAAAGATAAAATTAAGATAATCACTCTCTTTATTAGATAATCGGAACTGTTTAGAAAAAAAGATATGTTTTTTATCATATCCCACTAATAAAATTGAGAGTAATTGAAGATAATTTAATCTTAGTTTAGAAGTTTTTATTCTGCTTAACCTATCAAAAAATCTTAATTGGTAAATCTTGTTAAGAATTTTTTTAAAATAATTTTTATTTTTAATACTCTCTAAGTTCTTTAATTCTAAAATTTTTTTTAATTCTATAAATAGCCTTTCTGGAGAAATTAATTTTAAAAATTGAATATTTTTATTTATAATCTTTAAAACTTTTTTATCTTTAATATTCTCGTTAAATTCCAATGAAAATCTTATAAACCTTAAAATTCTTAAATAATCTTCTTTAATTCGTAAATCTGGATTTCCAATAAAATTAATTTTTTTATTTTTTAAATCACTAATACCATTTACTGGATCAAAAACTTTTCCAAATCTGTCGCAATAAATTGCATTAATTGTAAAATCTCTTCTTAAAGAATCTTGAATCCAATTATTTGTAAATTTAATTTTTGTATGCCTACCGTCGGGATTAATATCCTTTCTTAAAGACGTAATTTCATATCTGTAATTCTTGGAAAAAGTTGTAATAGATCCATATTTAATTCCTAAATTTAATACTTTGTAATTATTCTTTAATAAAATTTTTCTTACTTCTTGAGGTTTATAAATAGTTGCTAAATCAATATCTGTTGTTAACTTTCCTTCCATTGCTTTTCTAACGCAACCACCAACAAACTGCGTATATGTTTTCCAGTAAATTGGATTTAAAATAGAAATTATTTTTTTATTTTCTTTTGAAAATAAAAATGTTTTTTTCATTAACAAATTAGTACAACTCTACTCTACCAGATAAATTATTGGTGTTATCCGATAGTACTTTTAATAAAATTTTTTCTTTTCGAACATTTATTGAAAAATATATATTATAGTTAATCTCAAAACCAAATTGACCATAATAATCCTGCTCTCCAATTAAAATAATAAAACTAATTTTTTTATCATTAATTAATTTGATGCTTTGATTGACTAATTCTTTTCCTATCCCTTTTCCTTTAAATTTTTGATCCACTATCAATGGCCCCAACATTAAACCTTTGTTACTTTGAATCTTGCAATTAAAATACCTAATGCTACCGATTATTTTTTGACCTTTGTAATAAATCTTTGAATACTTTTGATTGCATATAAGATTTTCTCTTAATCTAAAACTGGGTCTAGCGTATCTGCCTGGTCCCAAAACATCTTCTTCGAGTAAAAATATTTTTTTATTATCTGATTTTTTTTCTTCTCTAATCACAGCAATTATTTTTATCTTGGCTGGGGCTCCAGGATTCGAACCTGGGATGGCGGGATCAAAACCCGCTGCCTTACCGCTTGGCTAAGCCCCAATTTTTATTTTAGAAATAAGGTTATATTATTTTTGCTTTCCTTATCCAATAACTTTTATAACGTTTTTTCAAAGCAAATATAGCCGAAGTTAAATGCGTGTTGTTTTCAAAAATTGCATAACAGGCAGATCCACTACCTGTCATTCTTGCCACTTTGCAACCTTTTAATCTTTTAATAAAAGTTAGCACTTTTAATGACTTATTATTTTTTTTAAAAGCACTTTGTTCTAAATCATTACCTTTAAAATTAAAAAACTTGAATAAATTATTTAAATTTAAAAAGTTATTTTTTAAAAAATTAATATCCGAATTTTTTTTATCGGAAAAATTCTTATTTAATAAATAAATCTGCTTTGTAGAATTTGAATAGTTTGGATAAATTAATAATAAATTAAATTTAGGTTTTTTTTTAAATTCGAATATTTTATTATTAGCGCCATAAAGAAGCTTAATATTTGTATTTAGGGATGGCTCTACATCAGAACCTATTTTCTTACATATTGATGAAATTGTATTTTTTTTTAAATTTAATTTAAGAATTTTATCAAAAAAAGAGAGTAATGTAGCCACATCACTAGAACCACCTCCAAATCCTGAACCATGAGGTATATTTTTTATAATTTTTATTTTAAATTTATAATCAGAAAACTTAGTATATTTTTTTAAAATAGATAATAATTTTAATATTGTATTATTATTATTATTTATTCCTTTAGAAAATCTACCACTAAAAGTAATTTTGGTTTTTTTAGTATTAGAAGATATATAAATATGATCATAAATATCACAAAAACAAAATAATGTTTCAATTTCGTGATATTTATTTTTTAATTTCTTAATTACTTTTAAATATAAATTAACTTTAGCGTAAGCTTTAAGACTTGCGTTTATAACCTTCATCTAATCCAAAAATTATTTTTTTATTAATAGATTCCTTTAAATCTTTCTCAATGTATTTAAGCTTAACAGCATTTTGCCAAACATATCTAGCCTGAATTTCTTTTCCATTTACCCAAAGAACATCACCATAATGATCATAAATTACGGCTTCTGTTGGATCTTTTTCATAAGCAATTTTTAAAGTTTCTTCTGATTTATCAAAATCATTTAATAAAAAATAAGCCCATCCCAGAGAGTCTAAAATATAACCACGTCCCTTACTTAAATTAACAGCTTCAATTAACATCTCTTTAGCTTTTTCTAAATTTATTTCTCTTTCCAGCCAACTGTATGCCAAGTAATTTAATACCTCGGGTTGTTTTGGAGAAATTTTTAGCGCTTCTAAAAAATTTTTCTCTGCTTCATTCCAAGATTTTGATCTTTCTTGACTGATAGCTAAATTATAATAATAAATCCAATCAGTATCTTTCTTATCTTTCTTAAATAAAATAGATTTTTCATATAACGGAATTGATTTTGAATAGTCATTATTACTCCTTAAAAAATTTGCTAATTCAAAATATTTATCTGAAGTAAATAATTTTTGGTTCTTTAAATAATCCTCAAGTAAATTAATTTGTTTTTCTGATTTATAATTTGGAAAAAATTTTAATTTTGTTAAATTTGCATACCAAAAATACTCTTTTCCTAACTTTTCAATAATTTTAGTTTCTTTCTCTGCCTGATAAAGATCATCAAGTATAATTAAATTTTCTATTTTTAAAATTTTATTTGATAAAAAGTTAGGGTTTAAATATTCACTAATATTTATATAAAAATTAGATATCTGAACTTGTTCATAGTTTTGATAAAAATTGGCAAATAAATAAAATAATTCTGCTAATCCGTGATTTATATCTTTTCTTTTATAGAATTGATTAATTTTTTGAAATTGATTATTATGAAAATCTATATAAAGCTGCTTAAATAATAGACTCTCAGAATCAACTTCCAAATTTTTATTTATAATTTCACTAACTCTTTCTTTATTATTTTTTTCTAAAAAATAAGCTAAGTAAAAATAGTTATATCTCGCTAATTCTTTTGTTCTGGATATCTCTCTAAAATATGATTCGATATTCTGCTGATCTTCTAAATACAGACTAATTAAAATTTTTTGAGTTAACTCAATATTCTTAAAATCTGAGTTTGATTTTTTAATTTTTTCTCTAAGTTTATCGACATTATTATTAGAGAGCTCTCCCCATAAATCAAGATCCTGATAAAGCTCTGATAGCAAAGGATCGGATATATCTTTTCTTACTAACGGAACATAATCTTTCAAATACGAATATTTTTTGTTTTTAAAATCATGAACAAACAAAACCAAATTAAAAGGATATAATGATTGATAAGATTTATCTAATTTTTTAATAAAAATATAAGCCTCATCCAACTTTCCACTATTAACTAAGGTCTCAACGTATTTAAAATTAAATTCTGAATGATAAAATCCTAAATCCTCAATATTTTGCAAGAAGTTATAAGCTTTTTGTGAATTATTTTTTTGAAGATAAACGCTTCCAGATAAATAATTAGAGAAATAATTAGAGTTCTTAATTAAATTTTTTTTACCGTCTAGTATGTTAGCATTCAAATTTGAATAATTTGTTATAAAAGATAATAAAAAAGCTATATAAAAAACTGTTTTATTCATAAAGAAATGACCAAAAAAAATCTAAGTATCAAAACTATAAACCTCCTAGAATACTATTCAACTTTAAATTTTATAAACTTCTTTTCCAACGATCTAACCAAATCAAAACAAAACTCGCCTAATAAAGAACAGCTAATTATTGAATTATTTAAAGAGATTAACAGCCATTTTGTCTTAAAAAAAAATAACAATTTGTTCTTTAAAGGAAATCCCAATTCTTCAATCATGATCCTGGGGGATTACCCGGATGAAAATGACATAAAAAATCAAGAAATTTTTTCTGAATCTAAAGGAGAGCTACTAACTAAAATGTTATATGCAATATCACTGGGCAAAGAGGAATATTATTTATCTAATATTTATTTTGATAAAGAAATTAATATAAAAAATAAATCTGATTTTTATAGAGACATTCTATTTAAACATATCAAAATTATTAAACCAAAATATATCTTATTATTAGGTGAGGTAGTTTATAATTTTTTTAACAATTCTAATAAAAAAATATTAGATTTACATGGACAATGGGGTGAGATTATTATTGATAAATATAAATTTAATACATTTTCAACTTTAACTCCCGATCACTTACTAAGAACACCTGAGTATAAAAAATTAGCATGGGAGGACTTAAAAAAATTCAAAAATGAGATTTTTAAGAACTAATGAATATATTAAATGATTTTAAATTTGGTAAAAATATAATTGGAGTAGATGAAGTAGGAAGGGGATGTTTGGCGGGACCTGTTTTTGCAGCAGCAATCAAATTAGATGAAAAGAACTTTCCTTCTGGAATTAATGATTCAAAAAAACTTAACAAATCTAAAAGGCTAGAAATATTTCAAGAGCTTATTAAGAAGTGTGAATATAGTATTGGAATATCTTCTGTAAGAGAAATTGAAAAATTAAATATTTTACAATCTTCTTTGCTTGCAATGAATAGAGCTCTAGAAAAAATCAATATTCAAGATCATATAATTCTTGTTGATGGAAATTTTGCCCCTAACAAAAGCAAAAACATCAAAACAATTATTAAGGGTGATCAAAAATGCGTTTCTATAGCCGCAGCATCAATTATAGCTAAGGTTTCTAGAGATTTATTTATGGAAAAATTATCTTTAGAATTCCCAAATTATAATTGGGAAAATAACTGTGGTTATGGGACTAAAAAGCACATAGAAGCGATTAAAATATTCGGAATTACTGAGCATCATAGAAAAACTTTTGCGCCTATACACAACCTATTGATCAATTAAAAAATAGAGCACAATCAATATGCAGACACTGGTTGACTGAGGGAGTCTTCTAATATTATTTTCTCTCTACAGTTGTATGACAATAAATAGAGACACCATCATTCTTGGAGATTCATTAAAAGAATTAAAAAAAATACCTGACGAAACTTTTGACTGTATTTTTGCGGATCCACCCTACAATCTGCAATTACAAAGCAATCTAGAAAGGCCAGATCATTCAAAAGTAAAAGCTGTTGATGATGACTGGGATAAGTTTGATACTTTAAAACAATATGATGAATTTTCAATTTCTTGGATTAACGAATGCAGAAGAGTTCTAAAACCCAATGGAACGATATGGATGATAGGTACCTATCACAATATTTTTAGATTAGGAAAAATAATACAAGATAAGAATTTTTGGATTCTAAATGATATAATATGGAATAAAAAAAATCCTATGCCTAATTTCAAGGGCACAAGATTTACTAATGCACATGAAACATTAATCTGGGCTGCTAAAAGCAAAAACTCTAAATACACTTTTAATTATAAATCATTAAAATGCTTTAATGATGATAAGCAGATGAGATCAGATTGGGACCTTGCTCTTTGTACTGGAGGAGAGAGAATTAAAAATGAAGAAGGAAACAAAGTGCATTCAACTCAAAAACCTGAAAGCTTACTTTATAGAATTATTTTATCATCAACTAAAAAAGGTGATTTTATATTAGATCCATTCTTTGGTACTGGCACCACTGGAGCTGTTGCTAAAAAACTTGGAAGAAATTATTATGGGATAGAAAGTAATAAGCAATACTTTCAAACAGCCGAAGTAAGAATAAAAAAGATAAAAAAAATTGATGAAGATTTCTTAAAAACTATAGAAAATAAAAGAAATGAAAAAAGAATACCTTTTGGTTATTTAATTGAAAGTGGAATAATAGAGCCAGGATTAAAACTTTTTGATGCCAAGAATAAAATCCAAGCTCATGTTATGGCTGATGGTAGTATTTTATACAAAGATATTTCTGGATCTATACATACTGTTGGTGCAAAAGCTCAAGGAACAGAAAGTTGCAATGGATGGTCATTTTGGCATATAAAAATGGAAAATAAATTATATCCACTCGATCATTTAAGAGAAAAAATTAGAAAAAATAACTAGAACTTCTCGGATTATAATTAAAGATCCATCCAAACATATATTTTTTTAATAAAAAACTCTTTTCTAAAATCTTAAAAAATATAGTTCTAAGAAAGATAATTAAAAAATTACTTCCATGAAATATAAAAACATTCAAATGTGATCTTAAAATTATCTTTCTAATCCTGCTATTGCGTTTATTAAAATAAAATACCCCTAAATTATTAGTTACATTCTTAATAATTTGCTCATATAAAACATAAGCATCTTCTATAGCTAGTGCTGCCCCTTGAGCTTGAAAAGGCACCATCCCATGAGAAGAATCTCCGATAAAAATCTGATTATCTCTATAAAAGACTCTCTTTTTCAAAGAAAATATTGGCCAACGATAAACTTCCTGAACATTATCTAATATTTCTCTCAAAACTTTACTGTCTGAAAAAAATAGACTCCTAAATTCGGCGGTTGGAAATACATTAGAATAATTAGCATTTTTCTCGTCAACATTTTTTTTATCAAAAGACTTAATAACTCCTGTAAAACTCAAATCATTTTTATTGTTTATAAAATAAGTAACTAAATGCTTATTATTTGCTAACCATAAATTAATAGCGTCGTTTGCCGTAGGATATTGAGAATAAAAATTTTTAATTACACCTCTAAATGCATAAAAGTTTGTATTTTTAATAATATTATTATCAGTTCTAGAGTTAGAAAATATTCCATCTGCAGAAATTAACAAATCACAATAATCCTCCGATCCATTACTAAATTTAACCCTGATTATATTATGATCTTTAATTACCTGAGTGACTTTTTTATTATAAAAAATATCTTTCGGAGATAAAGATTTTTCTAAAAATTTTAATAAAACATTTCTATCGCAAGTTAGATAGGGAGTTTTATCATTTATTATATTCTGCAAACTAATTTTACTTTCAAGTTCAGGTAAAAAATTTTTATAAGGCTGAGAATGGATATTTAAATAATTCATTCTGTGAAAATTATTATCTAAATAAAACTTTGAATCTAAAAAATCTAAAATTCTTACTGCATTAGGCGATAGCTGTATTCCAGTAGATTTTGATAAATTGTTCTCTAGCTTTTCATATACTCTAAAATTATTAAAGTTATTTTTTTTTAAAAAATTAGCCAAAGTTAAGCCGGCAATTCCACCTCCTAGAATAATAATTTTTTTAAACATAAGAAATTCTTTTATTTTTTATCAAGAATATGAATTTTTTAGAAAAACTTGATAAAAGTGAATTATCTATTTTATTAGAACTTATCCAGTAAAATTTATTATTATTTATTTTATTTATCTTTCTAAAGATAGCAATTTTAATTAGCATTTTAATATTTGAGATATTATGTATGTAACTCTTATTAAGAATTCTTACCTGACCAGAAAAAGAAAAGTTTTTTTCTTGAAAAGACTTGTCAAATATTTTTTTTTTATATTCAATAAGAGGTAAATTTACAAAATCTTTTAATAATTTATTCTTATCTTTAAAAAATAAAATTTTATTATTATTTAAGGAAAATAATAAATAATATTTTTTTATATTAATTTTATTTTTCTTGATAATTTTATAATTAAAATTATTTTTTTTTAATGCAATACAATTGCTTCTTAGAGGACAGACATCACATTTAGGATTTTGAGGAGTGCAAATTAAAGCCCCAATCTCCATTAATGCTTGGGCAAAATTAGAAAAATTTTTTTTAGGTTTAATCTGCTGTAATTTTAAATAAATATTTTCTTTAAAATTTTTTTTATTGTTTTTATAACCAAATAATCTTGCGATGAATCTTTCAACATTTCCGTCTATTCCAATAAAATCTTTATCAAAAGCGATAGCCATAATTGCTGAAGCGGTATAGTCGCCTATTCCAGGAAAACTTTTCAAAGTCTCAAAATTATTCGGAACTATTCCTTTGTGTTTCGATCTAATAATTTTCGCTGTAATTAGTAAATTTCTGGCTCTAGAATAATATCCTAGACCCTGCCACATCTTATATACCTTTGGCAATTTTGATTTTGATAATTTGTCCAGATTAGGAAAAGTTTTTATAAATCTGTTAAAAAAAGGAATCACTGTTTTTACCTGAGTCTGCTGAAGCATAAATTCACTAACTATGACTTTATAAATTCTATCCTTAAATCCGCGATATCTTCTCCATGGCAAATCTCTTTGATGATTATCGTACCAAGCAAGAATTTTATTTGATAAAAGATTTTCCATGGTCGCTAATAAATTTACAAATAAATTGTTCTCTCAGGGTTTGCGTCCTTTGCAAAGTTTATTACCAGAAAATGCAAAAAAAATACTAAAAAAAGACGGCTTTGTACATTTTGAGATAATTAAAAATTGGAAAAATATTATTGGCGAAAAAATGCTTAAAGATGTTACACCCGTAAAAATAAAAAAAATTAATAACGAAAACATTCTTTCAATAAATGTAAACAAGAGTGTAATGATAGAAATTGAATATTCCAGAGATCAAATTATTGAAAGAATTAACAGCTATCTTGGTTTTAATGCAATTAATAAAATCCAGATTTTATCCAAGAACTCTTCTGTTGAAATAAAAAAAAGAAAAATATTATTAGATGAAAAAATTATTAAAAAAATTAATGAAATTAAAAACGAAAAGATTAAAGAAATTTTTCTAAACTTAAATAAATAAAGATTTATGACTTTATTAAAAAATAATTTAAAAAAAATTTTAATTCTTTTTTTTTTAATTTTTACTAACTCTTATTCTTATGCACAAAATACTGATGAAATATTTGTTGGTAACGAAAATGCTAAAGTTAAAATTAAGATTTATAGCTCATACACATGTCCCCACTGTGCAAATTTTCATAATAGCGTATATCCAAAGTTAATAAAAGAATATGCAAGCAAGGATTTAATAAAATTTACTTTTGTAGACTTTCCCCTTGATATTGCTGCATTAAACGCATCAAAAATTGTTAGATGCGCAACAAAAGAATCAAGTATCTTATTAATTGATGAAATTTATAAAAATCAAAGTATTTGGTCAGCTGGCGATAAAATACAACAAATTAATTCTAACTTATTTTTAATAGGTAATAAATTTAACTTATCTAATGAAAAACTATCGAATTGTTTAAAGGATAAAAAATTGGAAGATAAAATATTAAACGACAGATTAGAGGGGCAAAAAAAATATTCTATCAATTCTACGCCGACTATTATTATTAATGAAAAAAAATATGAAGGAAACGCTTCTTTTGAAGACCTGTCTAAAGAAATACTTAAAATATTGAAATGAAATTTAAAAAACTAGAAATAGTTGGTTTTAAATCTTTTGCGGACCGAACTCATTTGTTAATAGAAGACGGTCTTACCGGAATTGTAGGTCCTAACGGTTGCGGAAAATCTAATATAGTAGAAGCTTTAAGATGGTGCATGGGGGAAACTTCAGCAAAAAGTCTTAGAGGTAGCGGAATGGAAGATGTTATATTTTCAGGAACCTCTGATCGTCCTTCAAAAAATATTGCTGAAGTAAATATTTTCTTGGAAAATAATGAAAACGTACCCCAATACAGGGATACTCCCGAAATAGAAGTAAAAAGAAGAATAGAAAAAGATAAAGGATCAAGCTACTACATTAACGGTAAAGAAGTCCGAGCAAGAGATGTTCAGATATTATTTGCAGATCTTTCAACTGGGGCACACTCGCCTTCGATGGTAAGCCAAGGAAAAGTTGGTTCGTTAATTACAGCAAAACCAACTGACAGAAGAGCAATTTTAGAAGAAGCCGCAGGCATTGGCGGTCTACATGCAAGAAGACATGAAGCCGAACTAAGATTAACAGCTGCTGAAAATAATCTTAAAAAGGCTGATGACATAATGAAGCAAATCGAAACTCAACTTAAGAATTTACTAAAACAAGCAGAAGAAGCTTCCAGATATAAAACAATATCAAATGATATTAAAAAACATGAAGCTTTACTATCTTACCTAAAAATTCAAGAAATTAATAAAGAGTTAAAAGAAAGTCAGGATGCTTTAAATGAAATTGATGACGATATTAGCGCTGTCACTATTGAAAAGAATTATAGCAGTGAATTATTGGATTCTGAAAACAAAAGAATTAAACCTCTAAGAAATGATTTTGCCGAAATTACTAGTAAATTACAGAGATTAAATCTTGAGTATGAAGAATTGTTTAAACAAGAACAAAGAACCAAAGAAGAGGCTGAAAAACTTAGAATTGATCTAAAAAATACTAATGATGATCTACAAAGTGAAAATATTAATATTAACAACGCAGGTTCTAACATTAAAAGATTAACAGAAGAAAAAAGTGAGATATTAGAATTCGAAAAAACTTATTATGAAATAGAAAATCAAAGCAATTCTGATTTTAAAAAAATTTCAGAACAATTAAATTATGAACAAAAAGAACTAGAAAATATTTCTGAAAAAATATTTGCTAATATTAGCGGACTACAAAATAAAAATGAAATTAATAATTATTTAAGTTCTGTTAAAAATTTTATCAATAACCAATCAAAAATATTAAATGACACTATTAATAATTTTGAAAACACAGAACCATACAATGTTAAAGAAAATTTAAAAAGTCTTCTTAATGGTTTTTCTGAAACGTCAAAAATTACTGATGATTTTGATAATTTAATAAAAAGAAATCTAGAAAGAGCTTCATCTTTTAATAAAGAGGACATGCGATCACAATTCACCGAAAAAACAATTTTACTTAAAGAACTGCAAGAAAAGTATGCAGTATTCTTAAGTAAATACGAAACGATTAAAAATGACTCCATTAAGCGAAAAGAGAGAATTAAAAGTATTGATAATGAAATTGATAACTGGCGTAATCTTGAACAAAATTCTAGAACTAAATCTGAAAATCTTAACTCTAGATTAAAAAACTTAGAGAAAGAAATTATTAAAATTCAAATTAGACCCTCCGAGATCGGAGAACAAAAAGGGTTTTATCAAGAAAATATTAAAAATACTGAAGAAGCTAAAAATAAAATTAATTCTGAAATTGAAGCAGCCGAAAATAAAATTTCTGAGATAAATAAATTATTATCAGATATTAATGAAAAAGTTCTTATTGGAAGAGAGAAAAAAGCTCGTTTTGAAACTCTTATAGACAATCACAAATCAAAAGTTATCGAATTAGAAAATAAAGTCAGAGAAGATTTTAAATGCTCAATTGATGATCTTTTAAACGAAGAAGATAAAACATCTATCGAAAAAACAAATTTAGATGAAATTGAAACTAAACTTAAACAACTTAAAGATGAAAGAGATAATATGGGGGCGGTTAACCTAAGAGCTGATGATGAAACTAAAAATCTAGAAAACCAAATTACTAAAATGATGGAGGACAGGAAAGATCTTCTTGCTGGAATATTAAAATTAAAATCTAGTATTAATGAATTAAATCAAAAAGGCAGGGAAAAACTTATTGATGCTTACGATAAAGTTGGAAGAAAATTTAATGACGTATATACAAAATTATTTGGCGGCGGAAATGCTAGACTTGAACTTGTAGAATCTGACGATCCTTTAGAAGCTGGATTAGAACTTTTAGTGAGTCCTCCTGGAAAAAAATTGCAATCGATAACTTTATTGTCCGGAGGTGAGCAAGCGCTTACGGCTATGGCTTTAATATTTGCTGTATTCTTAATTAATCCTGCGCCCATTTGTATTTTGGATGAGGTAGATGCTCCATTGGATGATGCAAACGTTACAAGATTTTGCTCACTTATAGAGGAGCTTACAAAAATTACTGAAACAAAATTTATAGTTATTACCCACCATGCTTTGACAATGTCACGAATGAATAGACTTTATGGAGTTACAATGGCTGAAAGAGGTGTGAGTCAATTAGTTGCTGTTGATCTTGAAAAAGCAGAAGAATTAGTAGCATAAAGAATTAATGTCAGAATTTGATGATCTAAAGAAAAAGATAGAATTAACAAAAAATAAATACTCTAGCAACCTACCCAAGAATAATCCCAACATAATAGGATTGGCATTTAGAATTGGCACAGAGCTTGTTGCGGCAGTTTTTGTCGCAACTTTTATTGGTTATTACTTAGACAAATGGTTAGGAACTAAGCCAATTTTTATAATAATTCTATTTATGGTTGGTGTTGCCGCAGGAATATTTAATGTTGTGAGATCTGCAAAAATGATTAATAAAGGCTAAATTTATGGCAACAAATCCAATGCATCAGTTTGAGGTTCATAGAATAGGACCTTCTCTTTCCATTAACGGGATAGATGTATCTTTTACAAACTCAAGTTTATTTATGTTGATTAGCTCAATACTGATTATTACTTTTTTTATGATAGGAACAAGAAAAGTTAATATTATCCCTGACAAAATTCAGCTGATCAACGAAATAGTTTTTAATTTTATTTCCAAGATGATTAGTGAGACGGCCGGACCAAAAGCTAAACCGTACTTTCCTTTTATCCTAACTATATTCTTATTTATTTTAACTTTAAATATGATCGGTTTATTGCCGTATGCTTTTACTGTAACGAGTCAGATCATTATTACATTCTTTCTTGCGGTTGTAATTTTTATTGGAGTAACCGTAGTTGGTTTTGCCAAAAACGGGATTGGTTTTTTAAAAATATTTGCTCCCTCTGGAGTTCCTATTTTTTTATTTCCCATTATAGTTGCAATTGAAATTATTTCTTTTTTAAGTAGACCAGTTAGTTTATCAGTTCGATTATTTGCAAATATGCTCGCTGGGCATACGATGCTTAAAGTTTTTGGTGGTTTTGTCGTAAGCCTAGGCATTATTGGGGGATGGCTTCCTTTAAGCTTTTCTGTTGCTTTAACAGCTTTAGAAATATTAGTTGCCTTCTTGCAAGCATATGTTTTTGCAGTTTTATCGTGTATTTATTTAAATGATGCTTTAAATATGCATCACTAGAAAAATTAACAACTAACAAAAAAAAGGAGAAAAAAAATGGAACTAGAAGCAGCAAAAATGATAGGAGCTGGATTAGCAGCTATAGCCTTGGCTGGAGTTGGCGTCGGTATGGGAACGATATTTGGAAGCTATTTATCGGCAGCAATAAGAAATCCTTCAGCAGCTCAAAAGCAATTTCCTACTTTATTATTAGGATTTGCACTTACAGAAGCTATAGGTTTATTCGCTTTAGTTATTGCTCTTTTAATACTTTTTGCATTTTAATTATTAAAATTAATTTAATAATTCTTAAGCAATGAAGAACAAGAGTATAGCTATTACAACTTACCTGTTATTTTTTAATAAAATAGCAGCAGCTAGCGAAGGTATGCCTCAACTAAATCCTGAATTTTGGTTGTCGCAAATCTTGTGGTTAACCGGTATTTTTATAATACTATATTTTTTAGTTCAGAAATTTTTTAGTCCCAAATTATTTTCATTAATAGATGCTAGAGCAGATTTTATTAAATCTTTATTAAAAGAAGCTGAGATTTATAAAAATCAAATTCAAAAAATAGATAATGAATACAATCTGATTATTGCTGAAGCTAAAAATGAGTCAAAAAAACTTTCTGCAAAGTTAAAAATTGATTTTAATGAAAAAACTTCTTTAAAAAAAAAAGAATTTGAAAATATATTAAATTCTGAAACGCAAAAAGCAGAGCAAGAAATAAATACTTTCAAAAAGGAGACATTAGAGAACATTCAGAGCATAGCCGGAGAATTTTCAAAAGAATTGATAGAAAAAATAACTGGAACAGCGCCAAATAGTAGTAATTTAAATGCAGTGATCTCAGAAATATCTAACAAAGAAAAGAAGAATCAATATGTTTGATGCAACTTTTTGGGTAGCAATATCTTTTGTAATTTTCTGTTTAATAATTATTTATAAAAAAATTCCTCAACTAATTAGTAATCTATTAGATAGTAAAATAAATGAGATTAAGTCTGAAATTGATAATGCCAAAAATCTAAAACATGAAAGCGAAAAATTATTACAAAAATATAAAAGTAAAATAGAAGAAGCTCATGCTGAAAGTAATCAAATCATAAATAGTGAAAAAAAAGAAACTGAAATTTTTATTAAAGAATCAGAAAAGAAATTCGAACAGTTGATTGAAAATAAAAAGAAATCATTAGAACAAAAGTTGGACCAAATGAAAATTAAAGCAATTAAAGATATACAAAATATATCTAATAAAATTGCTATTGAGGCAGTTAAAAAAATAATTTCAGATCAGGAAAATAGTGACAAAATGAAAGTCATTAATCAAAAAAATTTAGAGGCAACTTTTAGTCAATTAAAGCAAACTAAAATATCTTAAGCTTTAGAGTGAGCGCCGTCGCAAAAAGGCTTATTATTAGTTTTTTTGCAACTACATAAAAAATAAGGCTTACTCTCCTGAACTGTAAACTTCATAGGCTGTAAATTCGTGCTTTTATGAGAACCATCGCAAAAAATGCCGTCCTTGGAAAGTCCACAAGCGCACCAATAATAATCTTTTCCTATTTCTAGATTAGTTTTTTGTGGGCTCTTATTTTTTTTAATTTTTTCTTCCATAATGTTATAAAGTAAATTGTATCTTAAATTATTTCAATGAACAAAGAATTATTTTTAACTAACCAAAGATTTATAGATATTATTTGTTTTGGTTTCTATAAAGCTTATTCATATAATATTAAATTCAATATCTAAGACTTTAATGGAAAAAAATATAAAGAAAATTGTAAACGTATTTTTAGCAAGTCCAAGAGGATTTTGTGCTGGCGTAGATAGAGCAGTTGAGATTGTAAAAAAAACTATAAATAAATTTGGTGCTCCAGTTTATGTAAGACATGAAATAGTTCATAATCAGTTCGTAGTTGAAAATTTAAGATCTCAAGGTGCAATTTTTGTTGAGGAGCTCTCGGAAATTAAAGACAAATCTAGACCTGTTATATTTTCTGCTCATGGCGTGTCTAAAGAAGTAATAAATGAAGCAAAATTAAATAATATTATTTATATAGATGCAACATGTCCTTTGGTAACAAAAGTACATAAAGAGGCTGAAATTTTAGCAAGAGATGAATTTAATATTATTTTCATAGGTCATAAAAACCATCCCGAAGTAATCGGGACTATGGGTCAAATAGACAACAGTTATATTACATTAATTGAAAATAAAGACGATGTAGAAAGTTATGTTCCTAAAATTAAAAATAATAAATTTGCATATATTACTCAAACTACTCTTTCGTTAGATGATACTTTGGAGATAATTTCTTCTATAAAAAAAAGATATCCATCAATAAAAGAACCAATCAAAAGTGATATTTGTTACGCAACAACAAACCGTCAAGAAGCTGTTAAACAAATTGCAAAAAGATGTGATTTATTTTTAGTAGTTGGAAGTAAAAGCTCTTCTAATTCACAAAGATTAGTAGAGGTTGCGAAGAGATCAGGCTGTAAAGAAAGTATGTTAATGCATTCTGAACAAGAATTACCTTTTGATAAAATTAAGAACTGTAACAATATAGGCATAACTTCTGGAGCCTCAGCTCCTGAAATATTGGTTGAGAATCTAATTAAAGAAATTAAAAGTATTACTGACATTAAACTTGAGGAGGTAGTTACTTCAGTTGAGAAAGTTTCTTTTAAACTTCCCACAATGCTTATTAAATAATGGCTGTTTATACTAAATTAGAACATGAAGAAGTTAAGCAATTTCTAGAACAGTACAACATTAATGACTTCAAAAGTTATCAAGGAATTATTGAAGGAGTAGAAAACACAAATTATCTTATCAAAACATCACAACAAGATTACATACTAACTATTTACGAAAAAAGAGTTGATGAAAATGACCTGCCCTTTTTTATAAAATTATTATCTAGCTTATCAGAGAATAAATTCCCTTGCCCAAAACCTATTGAAAATAAAAATAACCAAAAAATTAACAAAATTAAAAATAAAAATGCTGCATTAGTAACTTTTTTAAATGGAAAATCAAAAATCAAAGTAACAAGCGAAGACTGCTTTGAAATAGGAAAAATAACAGCGCAGTTGCATGAAATAACAAAAAAATTTGATATTAAAAGAAAGAACAACTTATCCATTGAGAACTGGGAGGATATTTTGGAAAAAACTATTCAACAAAAAATTAATTTAGAAAAATCTATAATTGAAAAAACTAAAAATTATTTAGGATTCTTAAAAGAAAAATGGCCAAAAAATCTACCAACTGGCATTATTCATGCTGATTTATTTACCGATAATATATTTTTTATAGACAATAAAGTTTCAGGAATTATAGATTTTTATTTTGCTTGTAACGATTTTTTTGCATACGAAATAGCTATCTGTCTAAACTCAATCTGCTTTGATAACAATTCAACATTCAATATGACTAAGGCTAAAAATCTTATAGATGGTTATTCTTCAATAAGAAAACTAAGCGATGATGAGAAAAAATACTTACCTATCCTGTCTATGGGTGCTGCTATGAGATTTTTTCTAACTAGATTGTATGACTTTTATCATACCGATAATAAAGCGGATGTTAAAATTAAAGATCCTTTCGAATATTTTAAAAAATTAGAATTTCATTCAACTATTAAAAGTTTTAACGAATATTTTATTCAATGAATGAAGTGATTATTTATACAGACGGATCTTGCTTGGGCAACCCAGGAAAAGGTGGTTGGGCTGCTATAATTATTAAAAATGAAAAAGAAGAAGAAATATTTGGGTCAGAAAAAGAATCTACGAATAATAGAATGGAATTAACAGCTGCTATTAATGCCTTAGCAAGCATTAAACAAAATAAGAAAATAAAGATCTATACTGACTCTAAATATGTAAAAGATGGAATTGAAAAATGGATTCATAATTGGAAATTAAACAATTGGAAAAATGCAAATAAAAAAGATGTAAAAAATAAAGATCTATGGATTAAATTAGATATTTTAATTAATGAGAAAGAAGTAAACTGGCATTGGGTTAAAGCGCACTCCATTAATAAACATAACAACAGAGTAGACTTACTTGCAAGAAGCGCAGCTAGCGCAAACGATTAGCTCTAATATAGACTTTTATTTTATATAAATTATTAGGCAGTACTTTATAGAACTCTTTTTTTTTAAGACTTTCATTTACTTCTTTGGGAATTACAGGATTTTTACTTAAAATCTTATAAATAGTTTCTCTAAATTTTGCAGGATGAGCTGTTTCTAAACAAAACAAATTTTCAGATTTTTTATTATTGTTTAAATAATAATCTTGTAAAGCTTTTAAACCAACTGCAGAATGGGGGTCTAATATTTTATGATTATTATTATAAACTGATTTAATAATTTTTTTAGTATCTTTTGCATTAACTGATTTAGAATAAAAAATATTCTTAATTCTCTTTAAAATATTTTTATCTATTCTATATGAGCCATTTTTATTTAATTGACTCATTAATTCAGAAATTTTTTTAGAATTATTATTACAATAAGAAGCGATAAGTCTTTCAAAATTGCTCGCAACTTGTATATCCATACTCGGTGAAATGCTAAATTTCACTTTTGATGGTTTATAAACTCCATTTTTTAAAAATTTGTGCAAAAGATCATTTTCGTTCGTTGCAATAATCAATTTAGAGATAGGCAATCCCATTTTATAAGCTACATAACCTGCATAAATATCCCCGAAGTTTCCTGTTGGAACTGAAAAAACGCTCTTTTTATTTTTTTCAGACAAACGAAAGTGAGAATAAAAGTAATAAACTATCTGAACAACTATTCTTGCCCAATTTATTGAATTAACGCCCGACATATTAATTGATTTTCTAAAACTCAAATCATTAAACATTGATTTTACTAATGTCTGACAATCATCAAATGAGCCTTGCACAGCAATATTAAAAACATTTTTTGAATTCACTGTGGTCATTAACTTTCTTTGCGTTACCGAAACTTTTCCTTTAGGGTGTAAAACAAAAATTCTTAGATTTTTTTTATCTTTAACGGCATCAATTGCCGCAGCGCCGGTGTCTCCTGAAGTTGCTGTTACCAGATTAATTCTCCTCTTATTTTTATTAAGAATTAGTTCGTACATATTACCTATGACCTGCAAGGCAATATCTTTAAAAGCTAGCGTAGGCCCATGATATAATTCTACTAGATTAAATTTTTTTACTCTTGAAAATTTTATTACATTAGAACTGTCAAAATTTTTATAAGATTTCTTGATTATTTGTTTTAGCTCAGTTCTCGAAAAAGTATTGCCAGTATAAATTTTTATAATTTCATAAGCTAAATCATTATAATTTAATTTAGAAAACCTTTGTAAAGTAGACTTTGAAAGACGAGGTATATTTTTTGGAATATAAAGACCTCCATCATGAGCAAGGCCATTTAAAAAAGTATCAATAAAACTATAAGTTTTTTTATTATTTCTTGTGCTAATATATTTCATTTAACTTTTTTCCTATAATATAAAAAAAAAATTATAGTCACTAACGCTAAGCCATACCATGTTATAGCATATTGCAAATGATTATTTGATAAATGAATTTGAAAATTATTAACTACTATATCTTTGTTTGTTTTTGAAGTCTGAATAATCAATAATGGATAAATATTTTTATTTAAGTTTTTCTTTAAAAAATTGATGTCAATAAAATATGCAAAATCTTCTTTGCTGCTATTTTCTGGTGTAAATAAAGCTTTAGCTTTTATTTTCTGAGTAAAGCCTTCTATGACATCATCATTAAATGAAGTTTTTTTTATTTCATTAATTTTATTTTTTTTAACCCACCCCTTGTCAATTAAAACTACTAGCGAATTATTCACTTCATAAGGAACTATAACTTTAAAACCAATCTCTCCTTCATTAAGATTATATAAAAATACTTCTGGTTTAAGAGATTTTTTTTTTAATAAAACTTTAGTATATTCTTTGTTTATTTCAGGATTAAAATTAATAGAATTTTTTTTAAGGTTTTTTTCTAAGTTTTCAATTAAATTGTTTTTATGATTAAGTCTAATAATCTGCCAAGTTCCTAATAAAAAAAGAATAAGAACAAAAAATATAAAAAAAATATCTAACGACTTTATTTTCAATGAAGATATCTACTAACTTCCCCAGATATATATTGAGGCAAATAAGAACAACCAAACCACATCAACAAAGTGCCAATACCAAGCAGCTGCTTCAAATCCAAAATGATGATCAGGCTTATAATGTCCTGCTTTGGCTCTAAAATAACAAACTGCTAAAAAGATTGTTCCTACAATAACGTGGAAACCATGGAAGCCAGTTGCCATATAAAAAGTTGATCCGTAAATTCCTGTGCTTAATTTAAAATCCGCATGAATATATTCGTAAGCTTGAAAACAAGTGAAAATAGTGCCCAATATAACCGTTAATAACAAGCCATTTAATAAACCTTTTCTGTCATTTTCTAAAAGAGCATGGTGCGCCCAGGTGACTGTCGTTCCAGATAAAAGTAAAATTAATGTATTAATTAATGGTATATGCCAAGGATCAAGGGCATTAATACCTTTGGGTGGCCAAACTGATCCAATTACTTGCGATGGAAATAAACTTGCGTCAAAAAAGGCCCAGAACCAAGCAACAAAGAACATAACTTCTGACATTATAAATAATGTCATTCCATATCTTAGTCCGATCTGAACAACTGGGGTGTGATCACCTTTATACTCTCCTTCAATAACTACATCTCTAAACCACATAAACATAGAATAAAGTGTTAAACCCAAACCGATTAACAACAGCCAAGAGGTTTTGGCATGCATATAATAAACTGCACCAAAAGCTAAAACTAAAGCAGAGAAAGAAGAGGCAATCGGCCAAACACTTGGATCTACCAGATGATAATCATGACTTTTTTTGTGATTGTCCGACATTAATTTTTATCCTTCTTAAAGTTAGCTACATCAAAAAAAGTATAAGATAAAGTAATATCCTTAATTTCCTTTGTAGATAAGTCATCTACTATTTTTGGATCAATAAAATACGCCATTTCAAACTCCTTAGTTTCTTTTGGTTTTAAAGTTTGTTGTTCAAAACAAAAACAGCTAATTTTATTAAAATATTGACCTGCAGAATCTGGCGTTACATTAAAAGTTGCGACCCCTGTAGAAGTTTCCTTTCCTAAATTCTTTACTCTAAATTTTATAGTAGATACCTGCCCTGCTTTAATATTTTCCTTAGTCTTTTCGGCTTTAAAATCCCAAAATAGTCCTTTTGCAACATTAGTATCAAATCTAGTTAGAATAACATGATTAATAACAATATTTGGAATCTGCTTAGAAACTTTTGTAGTTCCGCCGAACCCAGTAGCTTTGCAAAATAATTCATAAAGAGGAACTGATGCGTAAGAAAGTCCAAGCATAACAAAAAAAATTGCAACTAAATAAAAAGAATTTATTTTTTTATTTGTTTGCAAGCTCATAAAGGTCTAACAAAGATGCCATTTCCTGCATTAATTATTGTAAATATAAAAAAGAAAATAACTAATAATACCAATATAATAACAGTGATATAATTTTTTTTCATATTAAAAATTTAATAAAACTTTCAGTTAACAATAGAGCGAATATTAAGAATAAATATAAAATAGAGAAAGCAAATATTTTTTTGGATAGTATTTCAGTATATCTTTTATTGTTAGTGGTTAATAATTTAAATGTTAAAAAAATATAAAATGATCCCAGTAAAATAGTCGGTATTAAATAAACAAACCCAGCAAATTTAAAATAGAATGGAAGTATAGTTATAGGAAATAATATAAGCGAATAAGCAAAAATATTTTTTTTTGTAAAATCTACTCCTGATACAACCGGCAACATTGGTATTTTTGCTTTTTTATAATCTGCTGATTTATATAAAGATAAAGACCAGAAATGAGATGGGGTCCAAAAAAATATAATTAAAAATAATACTATTGGTTCAATCGATAAATTATTATTAGCAATAGACCATCCAATTACTGGTGGAAATGCTCCTGCGGCTCCTCCTATTACAATATTTTGGACACTTCTGCGTTTAAGCCAAATTGTATAAATAAAAATATAAAACCCAATAGTAATAGCCAGAATTCCAGCAGATAAAATATTTGAAAAAATATAAAGACCCCAAATAGATATTAATGATAAAGAGATTC